>Ga0209467_1000041_pt1 | contig 246238 bp, 210 predicted proteins | sample Higcelwee11metaG_FD_187175 | JGI IMG/M metagenome (GOLD analysis project Ga0209467, IMG submission 187175) | Freshwater pond sediment microbial communities from the University of Edinburgh, under environmental carbon perturbations - High... | ecosystem: Environmental > Aquatic > Freshwater >...
TTTTTTAATGAACTCCTCCCCCATTTATCGAATACCTCGGCTCCCGCCTACGCACCCCTACTTTAGGAAAAGGTCGCTCAACATGACATCTCTTCTGCCAACGTCAAGCGTTTTTTAAAAAAAATTTGGAATGAACTTTTTTGCCTTTTTTAAAAGGCTTCCCAATTGATTTTGAGCCTTGCCTTACGGCGCCCTGCCTCAATTGAAAGACCGCACACAATGCTTCTTTGAAAGACGCTTGCAAGCATTTTTTTTGAAACAATTCTCAGGGATATTTTAAACCCTTGATTTGCATGAGAATAAAATTTCAAGAAAAATACATTTTTGCGGGAATTATATATCGGATTTTAGTTTAAACTTTTAAAGTTCCGAATTAACAATCTTTAAAACAGCCCAAAATATATTCTGCAATATGCTGATTTTTAACCTATTGCAAAATATAAAAGACATTGCGCCTAGACTAAAAGGCATTGTTTATTTTATTCGGAACTTACCTCTAGACGTTAAATTTATATTTGCGGGCATAAAAAAACCCCGCGAAAGCCCTATTTTAAAAGGTTTTGCGGGGGTTTTGTTTGTAGTTTAAACTATTAAAATTTTATTTTCGCAGGTAAAAATTAACTCAGCGCCTCTTTTTTGAAGACTTCGCGGGCTTTTGCGTTTTAAGCGCCGCCGACTTGCCGAAGTTTGCCGTGATGCGCGCGAATAAAAAGCCCAGAAGTGGCGCGAAAGTCACGGAAGAAGCAATGAGAAACAGCGTGGTTGCCGTAAGCCCGACGTCTTCGCCGCGTTCGGCCACAGAGTGGGCTTCCATTTTAAAATAGCCGAACCAAACCGGAAGCACGCAGGCAATGTGGACAAGCTGCAACCAAAGCCATTTGTTGCCGCCGCGGTCGGCATCGGCGATTTTATACGAATAGCAAAACGGCATGAAAAACATGCTGAATAAAAATCCGCAGACAATAAGCGTATGTATTGCGCTTTGCAAAAGGCCTTCCGCGCCCCGCCCCAAAAGCATTGCGAGCAAAAGCAAAACATAAAACGAAAGCGTATACGCAACGCTTTGCCTTATATAAATTTTATGCGGTTCATTATCCTTCAAAGAAGCTCCTTGTTTCATACTTTCATGCAAGGCATTTTTGGCGGGCTTGCAAACAATTTTGCGCGCGAAGTTTATTTTTGCGCGCGAGGGCAATCAGACAAACTGCGGCCATTTGGTCATGAGTTTTTTTAAATTGCGCGTTGCGCCGTCTATTTTGAAAGTGCCGTTGCCGTTTGCGTGAAAGGTGCGCTTTTCTTTGCGCCCGCCAAGCCAAGCGGCCTTAACTTCAAGCACGAAGAAGTTATATTTGCTTACCAGGGTGCTGTCCGCAACTTTGCATTCCAAATTAGCCAAGCACTCTTTGACAAGAGGCGCCTTGACGACATCGCCCTTAAGCGGCGTAAGGCCGAAGCCGGCAAATTTGTCGACCTCATCGCCGTCGCAGTTGCCTATCGATACAACCTTCTCTATGAGGTCTGCGCCCGGTATTGCTATTACGCATTCCTTCGTTTTTTTAAGAGCCTCGAAACTTAAATTGTCTGACGACACGACGCAGCCGATTAAGGGCGGCGTAAATTCCATCATGAGATGCCAACTCATGGTCATTAGGTTTGCCCTGCCCTTGATTGCGGTCGATACCAAAACCACGGGACCCGGTTCCATAAGCTCAAAGACCTTTGCGAGATTTAGCTTTTTCATGTACTCATGCTAAAGCAGATTGCGCGCAAGTCAAAATAAAATCCGCAGATCCGCGCGCCGAAAATTCGCCATAGTGCCTTTAAAATGCAGCCCCGGAAAACGCATTTAGGCTTCAGGCAAAACGCAAAAAAACGCGCGGGTAAAAACTATTCCGCGCGCGTTTTCAGAGATTATGCATTAAGAAATTATTTGTCTGTCTTCTTTGCGTTTTGAGCGTCTTTGTAAGCCTTTTGCATTGAGCTTGTCTCCCAATCTTCATGAGCGCCGCCGCCGTAAGGCGCAAGGTTGCTTACAAGCCCCTTAAGTTTACTTTGCGGATTTATAAGCTTGCCCGCCTTTATGTCGGCCTCGGTAATTTTTGCGAACAAGATTTCTTGCTGGTCTTTTGAATAGCGACCGCGGTCGTAAGCGACATAGATAAAGCCGTCCTTGCCCTCTGCGGCGTCCGGGTAGCTTACCAAATTGCGTTCGTCAAGAAGGAGTTTATGCGGCCAAGTCTTGCCCTCGTCTTCAGATAAAAAGGCCGTCATAAGGCTGCGCGACTTGGGATGGTCGTTGGCGATTAGAATCAGATTTCCGCTTTTTAAGCGCGCAAAGCAAAAACGCGTATTTATACTTACTTTTAACGGAAAGTCTTCAAGCGTTTGCCAAGTTTTCCCGCCGTCGCGGCTTTCGCCCTGCAATATCGCCTCTTTGCCGCGCGCAAGGCACCACAAAGAGCCGTCTTTACGCTCTACTGTCATGTGCTCGCTGAAGACTACGTTTGGGTTGCTCCAAGCGCCAAGAAATACCGACGTTTTGCCGCCGTCTTTTGAAATGTAAAAGCGCGTGCGATCGGAATCTTTTGACATTTTATCCGCAGGAATTATCAGAGAACCGTCTTTTAAGGATGTTGGCTTGTTAAGCTCAAGACCGTTTGCCATTAGACGCGCCGTTTCAAAAGCAGGCACCTCTTTTTCGGCGTCTTTCATTTTAACATACCACACGGAACGGTCTTTTATTTGCGGCGGTATAGCGGTTAAATTCAAAATCCAATTTATTTTGCCGTCTTTGTCTTTCCATAGATTTGGGTCTCCCGAGCCGGCACCGCCTATTGAAGACGGGTCGTAGACCGCCACTTCCTTCCAAGTTGCGCCGCCGTCTCCGCTTGTTGACAAAATTACAAAGTGCTTTCCGGCTCCCTCTGCGGTGTTTCCGCTATACCAAGTAGTCCACAATCTGCCTTTGTCCGAGACCTCAATGCTTGGTATGCCCTGCCAAACGCGCATACGCGGCCAATACATCGGCGGCGGGTTTGTTTTTATTTTGGGAACCGCAGAAAGCTCTGCGCTTTCAGGATAACTCAAAAAATCATCTGAGCCCGAAGCCGAATTTGCAGCTACCGCCCCGCAGGCATTCAGAAACGAAAACATAAACATAATTAAGAATAAATTTTTCATTATTTGCCCTTCTTAGCCGTATACAATTTTTGCATTTCCACAGTTTCCTTGTCGGCATTTACACCGCCCCCGAAAGGCGCAAGGTTGCTGATAAGCCCCTTTAGTTTGCTTTGCGGATTTACGAGCTTGCCCGCCTTGATGTCGGCCTCCGTAATTTTTGAAAACAGTATTTCTTGTGCGTCTTTATTGTAGCGGCCGCGATCATGAATTACATAAATAAACCCGTCCTCGCCCTCGGCCGCATCGGGATAGCTTACGGCCTCGCGCTCATCTATCGGCAACTTATGTGGCCAAGTTTTACCGTCGTCTTCAGACAAGAACACGGTCATATTATTGCGCGCCTTTGGGTGATCGTTGGCTACCAAAATAAGGTTGCCGCTCTTAAGACGCGCTATGTTAAAGCGCGTCCCGACACTCACTTGAAGGGGGAATTTTGCAGGGTTAGTCCAAGTTGCTCCGCCGTCGCAAGACTCTATCGAAAGTATGCCCGAGTTTGATCTTACAAGGCAGACAATCACGCCGTCGCGGCGTTCGTAAGCCATGGGCTCGCTTATCGAACCGTCGTCAATACCCCATTCGGAAACGAGCTTTACGTCGGAACCGTCTTGGCGCGCAGAAAAGAAAATTATGCGCTTTTCGTTTTTTTCCATCTTGTTAAACGGCATAAGAATTCTGCCGTCTTTTTTCAGAACAGCGGGCTTGTTGAGCTCTACTGCACGCGCAACAAAAATCGGTTCTCCAAACGCAGGATTATCGTTCTCTGGATTTTTAATTTTAATATACCAGCAACTGCGCGGATTTGTGCCGCTGCCGAATGAAAGCTTGCGGTTGATTATCCAAAAAACTTCGCCCTTGTCATTCTTCCAAAGACTGGGGTCTCCCGCAGAACCCTCTAATAAAGCGGCCGGATCGTAAACGGCGACTTCTTTCCAAGTTGCGCCGCCGTCGCCGCTGGTGGCAAGAATTGCAAAGTGCCGCCCTGCGCCCTCGCATACATTGCCGCTGTACCAGGTAGCCCACAGCCTGCCGCCGTCAGAGACTTCTATGCTCGGTATACCCTGCCAAACACGCATGCGCGGCCAGTAGAGCGGAGGAGGATTTAGCGTTATGCTCGGCGCAAGCGGCAGCGTAATGCTTTCGGCAATTTGCGGCGCATCGCCCGCTTTGGGTGCAAGCTGTGAAGATTTTGAAGCATCAAGCGCCATCATGCCTGCGAAATTCGCAGGCTGATTTTGCGCCGATAAAATCGAAGCCGCGACGACTAAGACAACGAATGCCGATATTTTAGTTTTCATAAATTTGTCATGCAGCCGCGCCCGTAAGCTATTTATTTTTATGCTTCATGGCGTTTATGGCTTCTTGATAAGTCTTTTCTTTTGCGGAGCTCTCTCCTTTTTTAAGAGTGCCGCCGCCTGTTCCCGTAAGCGTGTTTATCATTTGCTTTAGCGCGCTTGCGGGGTTGACGAGCTTGCCCGCCTTTATGTCTGCCTCCGTAAGCTTTGCGAACAGAATATCCTGCTCTCCGGGCTCATAGCGGCCGTGGTCGTAGGCAATGTATATGAAACCGTCTTGCGCCTGTGTGGCATCGGGGTAGCTTACGCGTTCGCGCTCGTCGATAGCAAGTTTATAGGGCCAAGTTTTACCTTCGTCTTCAGATAAGAACACCGTCATGTTGCTGCGCGCCTTTGGGTGGTCGTTGGCAACCAAAATAAGGTTTCCGCTCTTAAGCTTGCCCAGATAAAAACGCGTGTTGATGCCGAACTTGTCGGTAAAGGGACGGAAGTTTTCCCACGTTTTGCCGCCGTCTTTGCTATCGGCTTGCGCAATGCCGTAACGCGTGCGCACAAGCATCCAAAGGGTGCCGTCCTTGCGCTCTATGAGCATGTGCTCGCACAAGAATCCGTTTTTCTCTTTGTCGCCGTCCGTCATTAATACGGAATAAGGTGCGTAAGACTTGCCTGCGTCTTTTGAGATGTACCATTCCACATTGCTTGTTTTGCCGTCGCTTAAACGCACATCGACGGGTCTTAATATGTCACCGTTGCTAAGAAAGCTTGCCTTGTTCAAAGATACGCCGTAGCCGCCGAAGAAAGAAGGACTCCATTTTGTAAAAGGGTTTTCTGGATTTTCCGCCTTGAATATCCAGCTCGTCCAATTTTTACCTTCCTTGCTTGCGCCCATAGTGCGGGTGACGGAGAAGAAGAGATTGCCGTCCTTATCTTTCCATAAGGTTGGATCCCAAGTATAGGCACCGTAAAAAAGCGTGGCATCGTAAACCGCAACGGGGGGCGACCATGTTTTGCCGCCGTCTGCGCTTGTTGAAAGCACAATGAAGTTTCCGGGTTTGCCCTCTTGCACGGGGCCGCCGTACCAAGCCGCCCACATCCTGCCGCCCTTTGTTATTTCAATGGCGGGTATGCCCTGCCAAGTGCGGTAGCGCTCAAGATATTTTGTGTTGATGCGTTTGCCCGTAAGCAAGGCCGCCGGCGTAAGCGCCGAGGGGTAATTTTCAGGGCTTAACTCTGCGCAAAACGAGTTGTCATCGCCGCTGAGAAACTTGTCCAGAAGCTCCCCCTTGGGCTTGGTTTCTTGGCCGAAAGCCGCAATCGATGCAAACAGCGCCGCAACGGCGCTTGCGATTGCAAATATTTTTGTCCGTATTGTCATGTTATGATGTTTTGTTGCGACAAAGGAGGGGACTGTTCCGTTTTTGATAAAACGTTTTATCGATTCCCTTGTCAATTATATTCGTTGATTTATTCTTGAAATGAAACGCGGGGGATTTAACTCCCGATAAAGACGCAGCACAAAACCATTGTCCGACACCTGCCGCAGCATCAGCCCTGCCCGCCGCCTTAATATCAGCCATTTGTTCCCCGTGCGGAATTTTTCAGCGCGCCCCTAAAGCACCCGTAAAACTAAGATAAACGTTTAAGCAAAGAGCGGGAAAAGTCAACCGCAAAACTCTGTACGCACAAAAAAAACGCGGTGGCTAACCGCGCTTTAAGCATAAAACAACCGTTTCTATTCAAACTTGTTTGAAGAAATATCTGCGTTTAAATTCATTGATTCAACAATGGGCGTTTTTACTTTCTTAAATATGTTGCCCGTAATTTTGAGGCCGTCAACGCCCTCTGCGTTTACGCCTATATCGCAATCTTCAAAAGTGTTGGACAAAACCGAAATATTGCGCATATAAAAAACGGGTTCAACTTTGAGGCGCACATAATTTTTACTGTATTCGTTTAGCTCCTTTATGTTGCTTGAACGTATGCCAAGCGCCCCCGTTACGCCTTGGCGCGCCATCCAACCGCTCGATATAAAGCGGCATTTTTTTACGGTCACGTTTTGGGGGATTATCCCCTCGCCCTCGTTTGGCGCGGCACCTATGAAAATTGCGGGATACATTATATTGTCAAATACGCAGTTTTCATAGACGGTGTTGCGATTGCGCAAAATCGCCGCGCAGCCCGCTATATTTTTAAATTCCGAATTGATGAGTTTGTAGGAGTCAAAAGTCCAAGCGTAGACATGGCACAGAGAATTGGATGCCGCAAAGGCGGGGATTTCCTCCTCAAACTCTATTACAAATTCCTGATTCTTGGCTTTTCTTCCCTCCGCGCTTTTCACAGTGAGAAGAGTTTCCGAGTGCGGGCCCTCTATAAAGCCGAACTTCGTACCCGCCTTCAACTCAACCGAAGCGCCTCCCTGTTTGTAAAACAGGGCTTTTTTTGCGTCGGATTTTTCTTTTAAGTATAAAAAAGAGCCGTGGGCGTTTTGTCCGTCCCAACGCACACCCTCCGCATACATCCCGTCAATTACAACTTCACCGGTGCAGGCGTAAAGCTTCCAAGCATCGCGCCCGCAAACCATAAGCTGATTATCCGGCGCAATGAACTTTACGTTTTTGCCGCGGACATTGCGAGAGGCCTTTGTTTCAAAGCAAAAGCCGACGGCGCTGTATGTCCAAACATTTTCAACATAAAGATTGTCGCAATATAAAAAACCCGTCTGCACGCCGTTATAACCGAATGTCCAACTTAGGCCGTCGCCGACCTCCGCTTGCCGCGCGAGCGTGGGGCTGTCGAGATACATGAGAGACTTATCGGCGCCGTTCAAAAAATGAAGAGTGTATTCGTCGGCTTTCTTCTGAGTGTCGCCGCCGTAAGTCGGGCTGGCAACATGCTTGAGCTTTTTGGTTTTCAAATCCCAGATGTTTGAACAGTAAATCATGCCTCCCTCTATGGCGGGGTTGCCTTCAAAAATTTTTATGACGACTCTTGATGCGTCCTTTTCTATGATTTCGCCCGCCGAGGCATAGCGCGGAGAGTTGTCGAATATCACATTTTTAAGCGTGAAATTTTTGCAGCGGCTCGCATACAGCATATAAGCGCCGTATTCGTTATTTTTAAATTCATAATGCCTAAGCAGCGTCGTTGATGGTTCGCCCTTTTCATTGACGGCGCCAATTACGCTGAAGTCATCCATGTTTTCAAAACGCAACGGAGAAGCCGCGCGCAGGCTTTTGCTTTTAAGATCGTAAACGCCAGCCTCAAATATGAGCGCGTGCGCACCGGTATCTTTGGCGTGCTTGACGGCCTTCTCAATGGCGTCTTTATCGCACTTGCCGTCATTTGCAACGGCCCCGAAGTCTGCAACGCGCACGACGTTTTGCAAAGCAGCCTCTGCCGCGCCGAGATCTGCGCACATAAAAAACAAAGCCGCCGCAAATGCGGATAATCTAAATGGATTTTCCATAAGGTATTTGTTTCTAAAAATCATGAGTTGCACGCTCAATTTTTAATTGAAACGCCGTAAGAGTCATATTCGTATACGGGTTTTTTTACATTTTTAAATTTGTTGCCGCTAAGCTGAATCCCCTTCACGCCGCCAAACTCTATGCCGACTTCGCAGTTTTCAAAAAAGTTGTTTTTGATTGATACGTTTTTAATGAAAGGTATTTCTTGCCCGTCAAAGCGCTTAGGAACCTCCGGCTTTATGCTTAGGGCGCCCTGCGCGCCGTGTCGCTCTTGCCAAGCGCTGTCTTTAAAGGTGCAGTTTTCAACTGAAAAGTTTTTGCCTATACCGCCCTCGCAAGATGCCAAATCGCCGCCCAAGACTACCGCAGGATACATCACATACTCAAAGACGCAGTTTGAAATCTTCGCGTTGTCGCCGCGTATAAGACTTGCCGAACCCGCAATGTTTTTAAAAGTGCAGTTGCGCAGTTCGTAAGAATCCATATACCCGCCGTATAGATTGCATATAGCGCCCGCCGCCGCAAAATCGGGCAGGTCTTCGGCAAAGCGCACCTTGACGGCGGGCTTCTCATAAGGTTTTACGGGCAAATCGGAAGCCGAAACTACGGTAAGCATAACCTCATCGTCGCGCCCCCTGCAAAACCCGACTTTTGAGCCTTTGGGAAATAAGAACGCCTTTGCGCCAAAGAAGTAGTTTGAAAACACCGCGCTTTTTAAATCGGTTTTTTCTTTAATAAACGCAAATCTGCCGCAGACGTTTTGCCCGTCCCAACGCACGCCTTCGACATACATATCTTCAACCGAGAAGCGCCCGTTGCAAAGCTGCACTATCCACGCGTCGCGGCACCCCACCTGCATTTGATTGTCTTGCCTTAAAAATTTGACACCCTTCGCATAAGTGTTTTTGCAGAGCATTGAATTTACGGCTACACCTATGGCGCTGTAAGTGTGGACATTTTCAAGCCGCAAGTCTTCGCAGCGCACAAAATTCACCTGATACCCCAGCCACCCGAAGTGCCAACTGAATATCTGCCCCTTTTGCACCTTCTTTGCGACGTCTTTTGAGTTGAGCTTCATCAGTCTTTGCGAAGGGTCTCCCAAAACACGCATGGTGTATTCTTCTTTGCGGCTTTCAACGTCGCCGCTCAAGATTCCGCCGTAAGTTACGCTTGGAGCCTTTATGAGGTTATGCGTATTTTTATCCCAAATGTTTGCGCAGTAAATTACGGTGTCCGCTATGAAGGGGTTACCCTCAAGCACCTTGACCGTGATTGATTCTCCGTCATTGGCGACTATTTCGCCCGCAGTCATATAGCGCGGATAGTTGTCGAAGACCGCGTTTTTGAGCGTAAAATTTTTGCAGCCGCTCACAAAAAGAATTTCGCGGGCGTTGAGAGAGTTTTTAAAATCGTAACGGCGCACAAAAAATGTGGCGGGATTCCCGTTTTCATCAAGCGCGCCCGCAAACGTCAGACCGTCGATGTTTGCTATTTCTATGGCGATGTTATTTTCGGCATCGCCCACATTCAGGTCGTAAACGCCCTTTTCAAAAACAATTTCTTTTGCGCCGTTTTGCGCGGCGGCGGCTATGGCTTTTTTTATTGCGGCCTTGTCGCACTTGCCGTCGTTTGCAACAGCCCCAAAGTCCGCCGCGCGCAAGGCGCTTTGCGCCCCTGCCCAAGGCGATAGCGACGCACACGCCAAAACGGCCGCCGCCATTTTAAAAAAAGTTTTGCAAAAGCTAATTTTTGGGCTGCGGCGAATTTTTATCATATATGTTTTGCCCCAAAATCACGGCGGCGTTGTCATATTCATAAACGGGCTTTGCGGTATTTATAAATTTGTTGCCGCCTATGTAAAGCCCCTTTACGCCCGCAGTTTCGACGCCGACGTCGCAATCTATAAATGTGTTTGCGGAAATATTCACGTCTTTTATGTAAGGCGTAAGCTTTGCGGGCACGCGCGGCGACTGCTGCACGCGGGCGCTTACAGCCCCCGTCGCGCCGTGGCGCGCCTGCCAAGAACAGGCAATAAATGTGTTGTTCATAATGTTGGCATTTTTAGATACTACACCCTCTACTTCCCCCATTGCGCCGCCCACGCAAATTGCCGGATACATTATGTGGTCAAAAGTGCAACCAGTTATGCTTGCATTGTCGTTGCGTATGAGACTTGCCGTGCCGGCTATATTTTTAAAGGTTGAATTTATAAGCACGTAAGAATCCAAATTCATACCGTAAAGATTGCAGGTGGTAGACGGGTTAACCCATTCCGGCAAATCCTCCGCAAAAGATACGATTACCATTTTTTTGCCCGCGTCCGTAAGCTTGTCAGACGGTTTTGCGGAAACTATCGTAAGCAAAAGCTCTTCCTCCTTGTCTTTCATAAAGCCCACTTTGCTGCCTATCGCAAAAGCGTCGTGACTTATGCCGTAAAGATCGTTTGAGAAAAGCGCGGTTTTTGCGTCAACCTTTTCATACGGCCATACAAATATGCCGTGGACGTTCTGGCCGTCCCAGCGCACGCCCTCGATATACATATTTTCAATCACGGCGATACCTCGGCACGCCATGAGCTTCCAAGCATCGCGAGAACCCACGTGCATCTGGTTGCCCGCCTTCAAGAATTTGACATCCTTTGCGCGCACATTGCGGCAGAAAGACGCCTGCATACAAAATCCGAGCGCGCTGTGCGTCCGGACATTCTCCACATAAAGATTGTCGCAACGCATGAATATAACCTGATAGCCGAGCCATCCGAAGTTCCAGCTGAAAACTTCGCCCACTTCGCATTTTTTTGCGATTTCGGGGTTTTTAAGTTCAACCACCCTGTCTTTGGGGCCGCCAACTATGTTGAATGTGTATTTTTCAGGGTTATTTTTGATGTTGCCGCCCTCGGGCGCGCCGAAGGTTACGCTGCCCTTCTTCTTTAGGTTTTTGGTGTTCTTATCCCAAAGGTTGGCGCATATGGCCAAACTTTTATCGAAGAGGGGGTTGCCGTCAAACACGCGCACCCTTATGCTTTCGCCGTCGTTTGAAATTATTTCGCCCGCAGTCATATAGCGCGGCGAATTATCGAACACCACGTTTTTGAGCGTGAAATTGGGGCAGTTTGACACCCGCAAAATCTGGTTGCCGTTTAAATCGGGCTTATATTCAAATTGGCGCTGAAATGTGGTTGCGGGGGTGCCGTTTTCTTCTGTAGCGCCCGACACCGTGAGGTTGGCAATGCCCTCTATTTCTATGCAGCGCTCTTTACTTGTGTCGGCAACTTTAAGCTCGTAAACGCCCTTTTCAAATTTTATTTCATCGGCACCATTTTGTTTTGCTGCGGCTACGGCCTTAGCTATTGCGGCTCTGTCGCATTTGCCGTCGTTTGGCACTGCGCCAAACTCGGCAACATTTACGGCAACAGCCGCATTTACGGTTTGCAGACCCACGCAAAAAAGCGCGAGAGCAGATAATATCCCCTTAATCATTTTAATTCCCCCTATTTATGTTTAAACGTGCGGCGCGCAAAAAGCCTCAACCCTAAACACCCCGCAAAAATACTTTTTTAAATAAAGCCCAAATGCCGATTTTCGTCAAATAAATAGCGTTGAAGCTTGAAAATAATGCGGCGGCAAATATCTTTTTACCCATGTTAAAAAGCAAATTTATGAAGGGGTGTTTTGTTGTTTTTCTTACCATGTTTAACGCCGCTATTTTTGGGCAGACGCAAAGCGTTTTGGTAAACGGCTTTGGCGACGGCAATATAGAGTTTAAAAATCCAAAAGCCGTGCGCACGTCAAAGGGCGCCGAAACGATAAGCATAGATACAAGCGGCGCAAAGCCCGAGTGGAACGGCGTTTTAAGCACTGCCGAAGGCTTGCTTAAACCCGATACCGAATATGTTATCCGCTTTAAATACCGCATTGAAGACGGCACGCCCGACAACGCATTTTTACATTGCATTGTGCGTTCCGCAAACGGTGCGCCCGCCGTGCCCGATATCAAAAAGTTTGACCTAAAATACGCGCCTGACCTTAAAAAAGTCAAGCAGCGCTTCCGCACGCCCGCGTCACCAGCAGACTTCACTTTTCAAATCCATACGCACAAGGGCTTAAAGGCGGAAATATCGGGCTTCTCCATAGCGGAAGGCTCCGCCGATGAATTTTACCCCGCGCTTGAAAACGCCCCGCGCTATACCGCGCCCTTAGACAATCTGCCGACGGGCGCAAAAGAGTTTGAGGTTGAAACGCCCCAAAATAACGGAGGTGCCGCAATAGACGCTGCGGATTTCGGGACAGACAGGTGCGACCCGTCTAACTTTGCAAGCGCCTTGAACGCGGCCATACGCAAATGCAAAGAAATGGGCGCTTCAAAACTTTTCTTAAAAAAAGGCGTCTACCGCGTGACTGAAAACGCCCCCATAAAATTTGAAGGTTTGAAAGATTTCGAGTTTGATGCCCAAGGCTCCACCTTCGTTTTTTTGCGCACGCGCGGACACAGCATGACAATCGCAAATTGCGAGCGCGTTAAGTTTGCCAATTTCAACTTTGACTGGGATTGGGAAAAAGACCCGTTGGGCAGCGTGGTTCAGATAGACTCCGCAAAAACCGACGGCGACAAGCCCTACATAGATTTAAAGTTTGTTGAATACGACGCCTTCCCCAAGCCCGACGTGCGCATAGCGGTGTTGTCTTCTTACGATCCCAAAACGCAGTCGGTCGGCATTGAGGGCGGTTTAACAAAGGGGTTTGAATTTCATAAAAATGAAAACAAACCCGAGACCGAATGGATGAGCCCAAACATTCTGCGCCTCTACGGCAAGAAGGGAGAGCTTGACCGCTTTAAGGCGGGCGCGCTTTTCAGGGCGCAGCACTATTATTACGATATGCACGGCATATTGATGGATTCTAACCGCAACCTCACGCTTGAAAACGTCAACATATATTCATGCGCGGGCCACGGCATAGTTATAAACGGCGCGCAGCAGTATTGGCAGTTTTTAAACGTGAATATAAACCCGCCGCAGGGCGCAAAGCGCCGCCCCATAACCACCACCGCAGACCATTGCCACATGGCGAACTCAAAGGGATTTTTTAAGATGATAAACTGCACGTTCAGGCTTGGCGCCGACGACTGCCTGAATATACACGATTGCACGGCTTTTGCGGTTCGTTATGGCGACTGCGCCGTAAAGACCGACAACGCCAAAAGCGCAAGCACCAAAATCGGCGACAAAATAGAACTGCGCCACGGCGACTATTCCCCGACAAATTATCTCGGCGAAATCACAAACATTGAAACTTTGGACGCAAAAAAAGGTATTCATGTAATAAGCTTCAAAGAAAAATTGCCCGCGCAAAAGTTTGACGGCTTTATCCTTTTTAACCGCAAATTTGACAGCCGCAACATAATCTTGCGCGGCTGCCGTTTCGGCGACAATCGCGCGCGCGGCATTTTGATTTTGGGCAGGGATGTCACTATAGAAAACTGCATGTTTTTCCATACCGAGATGGGTGCAATAAAGATTGAGACGGGTTACACGCTTAACCTCTGGAGCGAAGGCTTCGGAGCCGACAACATCGTCATACGCAACAACACTTTTGAAAGCGTAAACCCGGCCGACATTAAAAACTTTGACCGCGCCCGCGACATCTACATGGGCATCTACATCAAAACCGACCCGTCGGACGAACAGACAAGCTACCCCATACTTTCAAACATCCTCATACAGGGCAATACCTTCAAGAATTCTTACGGCCTGATTGCGTCTATAAATTCTACCGGCAACGTTACTGTCGCAGACAACGTTTTCATAAATGACGAGCCGCGCAAAGAGCCCTTTGATTACCGCGCCTGCTTTGCCGTAAGCTACTCGCAAAATACGCGCATTGTAAATAACACCTATGTAAAATCACCCTACGTGCCGAGCCCGGGGGTGTATGCGGATAAAGAAACGGTCAAATCTCTCACGGTTGCGGGCAACCGCGTTGTAGACAAGACACCGTAATATGCACACTGCTTATTTTATGAAAAATGCTGCAACCCTATTAATCACGCTCGCAATTGCGGTCGGCGCATACGCCGCAAAACGGCCTAACGTAATAATATTTATAAGCGACGACCAGGGTTACGCGGACTTGTCATGCAACGGCAACCCCATACTTAAAACGCCGAACATTGACGCCTTTAAGGCTAAGAGCATTGCTCTTTCAAACTTTCATGCAGGCCCCACTTGCGCGCCGACGCGTGCGGGTCTTATGACGGGCAGATACTGCAATGCAAGCGGGCTTTGGCATACAATAACACAGCGCTCATTGCTGCGCCTTGATGAGGAAACGCTGCCGCAAATGTTTCAAAACAGCAACTACGCAACCGCCATCTTCGGCAAATGGCACTTGGGCGACACCTACCCATACCGCCCCTTTGACAGGGGTTTTGAAACGGGATTGATACACGGCGGCGGCGGTGTCGGACAACTGCCGGACTATTGGGGTAATGACTATTTTGACGACACTTACTATACGCCAAACGGCGTAAAAAAAGTCGACGGCTACTGCACGGATGTCTGGGTCTCCGAAGCCGTTAATTTCATTGAAAAAGAGGTTAAAGCGCAAAAACCCTTCTTTTGCTACATAGCAGTAAACGCCCCTCACTCTCCGTATAATGTTGCCCAAAACTACTCGGCGCCTTTTAAGGGACGCGTGCCGGATTATCGCGCGAACTTCTACGGTATGATAGTCAATATAGACGAAAATTTTAAAAAGCTAGAAGACGCCCTTAAAAATCTGGGAATAGAAGACGATACCATACTCATTTTTATGACCGACAACGGCTCTGCGGCGGGTTCAGAGCAAGATAAAAACGGTTTTGTGCAAGAGGGTTTTAACGCCGGCATGCGCGGCAAAAAAGGCTCTCCTTACGAAGGCGGACACAGGGTGCCGTTTTTTATAAGCTACCCTGCGGGCGGCATTAAGGGCGGTGCTGAATCCGGGGCGCTTACTTCGCACATTGACGTGCTGCCGACTATTGCGGAGCTTTGTAATTTAAAGCGCGCGTCAGATAAGCCCTTGCACGGCGTATCGCTTGTTAAGCTTTTGAAAACCCAAGATGCGGCCGATTTTGAAAACAGGGCGGTCATTACGGACTCTCAACGCATAAACCTGCCCAAAGAGTGGCGCGCAAGCGCAGTTATGAGGGGCGATTGGCGCTTGGTCAACGGCAAAGAGCTTTACAATTTAAAGGATGATTTCGGCCAGAAAAAGAATGTGATAACAAAGCACCAAAAAATCGCCGAAGAGCTGAAGGCTGAATACTCGAAGTGGTATGCGGAAGTGTTTCGGGGCGATTACAAAACCTATAACCCTATTGTCATAGGCGATGCAAACGCTCCGCAAATCAATCCGGCAAATTTGGACGCTCATTATTGGCAGCTTGACGACAAAGAAAATATTTGCGTTTGGAATCAGGAGCTTGCAAGACAAGGCGCGCCTCTTAACGGTTACTGGGTGGCATCCGCGACCCAAGACGGGCGCTACCGTTTTGAATTGCGCCGCTGGCCCAGAGAGGCCGATTTGCCGATATGCGGCGTAGACCCCGCCCACCTAGATTCAAACGCTCTTAAAATCAATAAGGCGGCCCTTTGGATTGACGGGCTTATGCAGACAAAAGAAGTCACCGCTGACGATAATGCCGTAATTTTTGAAACCGATTTAAAGGCGGGAACTCACAAGATTGAAAGCGCTTTCTACGGAGAAAACTTTTCTCTCGGAGCGTATTATGTATATATTGAAAGGCTTTGATTATTGCCCTTATACGCGCACGGCAGAGTTTGCAAAATTGATTCATACTTAATAAACCCCGCCAATTTTATAGACAAGCCGCATCCCCGATATTCAGGCGGGTACTGCGCGCAATCTGGCAGCACTTACCCAAGCTTTTGAAATATTAAAATTGCCATCAAGAGAAGTGAAGAAATATAGCGCACTAATATTTCTATAGCAAAATCCGCCGCAATATATACCTAAGCGGCAAGAATGCTGCCGCAATACAGTATATAAATTTGCTTAAACCTTCCGAGAAAAACGGCGGCATATTTTGAGCACAAAAAAAGCCTCCCATACGGGAGGCTTTTTTAAAGCTTTTCAGACTATTCGCTCTTGATAGCGTCGTCGTCGGCAATACGATGTACTGCGCCGCTCGGAGCAACGATGATCGGGTTTTGGAATATGCTGCCAGAACCTTCGCGAGCGCCTGCAAACTGTTCGCTCCTAGTTACGCTGCCGCCGGGGGTAATCCTGTTGGCGGTAACAAAGATGAGCAAGTTCTTCTTCTGGCGCGATTCGCCTTTTGACTGGAAGAGACGGCCGATGAGCGGTATATCGCCCAAAACGGGTATCTGGTCGTCAACAGTTCTTACTTCTTCTCTGGTAAGACCGCCCATTACAACCGTTGCGCCGTCAAACACGGTAACCGTAGTGCGAATTTCGCGGACGGAGAACACGGGCTGTATGAAGCCTGAAGGAACTGTAACAGTTGTGTTGTTGGATATTGCGACCGCATAGCCGCCGTATTCCATGAAGCCTTCAAACTCGGTAACCTTGGGGTTCAAGCTAAGGTTGATTGAGCCGTCTTCTTCAACATTCGGGGTAACTTCCATTACGACACCGACGTCAAACGTGGTGAAGTCTTGAGGAGTACCGGGAGTGATTGTAACACCTGCGCTGCCCGCAGTATCACTGCTGGTAGAACCTACGTTTGACTGAACGTCGCCCCAAGATTCAGGGAAGCGCATCTGCTGTGAAACTATTATGCTTGCGGTGCTGCCCGAAAGAACAGTTACCTTCGGCGAACTCAAGAGGTCGGAACCTTGCCTCTGTTCGAGAGCGTTTACAACCATTTTGAAGTCATAACCGTCCAACACGCCTACTACGGCGCTGGTCATCGGGTCAGCTTGAGAAGCCAAGTTGATGGTTGCGGGCAACTGCGGATAATACTGATACAAATTGGTTTCGGTAGTAGTATTGGTATCGGGGTTCGTAGTCGTGATGTTCAAATCAGATTTCTGGGAACCGCCGGTAGAAGTTTGCGACAATGACCTGTTGGTTGAGTTGAAGAGAACCTGACCGCCTTTTGATACGGTGTAGTTAAAGCCGAGTTCCTGCAAAGCACCTTGGTTTACTTCCATGAACTTTGCTTCTATTTCAACCTGCTTAACTTCATTGTAGCGAAGAAGGATGTTGCGAACCTTTTCAAGGTTTCTGCGGGTGTTGGTAACCCAAAGTTTGGTGCCGTCAAATGCGAGGGTTGCACCTTGACCAAAGTCTACACCGGCTTTTACGAGGAAGTTCTTGATGGGTTCTTCCTTGGTTTCGGTAGTACTGCCGCCCGCCGCGCCTGCCGCGCCGCCGCCGCCAAAGGGGTCGGAGCTGTCGGAAGAACCGGGGGTTGCGCTGAAACCTATCATACGGGTAACTGTGGCGCTGGTAATCGGGAAATCCTGAGTTTCCATCGCGGTCGTCCTTTCGCCCTTGCGGACTACTATGATGCCCTGCTCGATGTCATACTGGAAGCCGACTTGGCGAGTTACTAGGTCAAGTATCTGACCGAGGTTCAAGTCGCGAAGGGTGAGAACTACGTTCTTAGCTTCGTTGGTGGGGTCAAAAAGAACGATGTTTACGCCCTTTTTGCCGTTTTGGTCGGCAGACTTGTCGAACTCTGTTGAAAGTATGGAAAGAGTGCTGATTGCGTGGGCAAGCGGAACGCCGGGATCGGGGAAGCTGACTTCGCCGATAACGATATCGTTGAGCTTCTGCTCAACAGGAGATTCCGCATTGCCGTCGCGACCCTGGCCGCGGCTGCCGATGTAAACCTGCGGACGCTGCCATGCGCGATTTACTTCGTCAAGCATGGATGCGCGGGTTGAATCGTAAGTGAGGCGGCCGCTGTCTGCGAGCTTTTCGGCAATGAGCTTCTGATAGGCCTTGGCCTGTACATTGTCCGCATCGAGAGTTTCGATTTCGCGGAAAGTTATGCGAGCTCCTTGATAGTCGCCGTAAAGATATTGGGTTCTGCCTTCTTTGAGGAGAGACTGCACCTTGGCCTGCCTTGCGACATAGCCGGGGTTGATGTCCTTAAGAGAATTGTTGTAGGGGTTTTCAGCGGCATTATCAACCTGCGAAACAAACTTTTGACCGTCTGCGGCATCTGCGGCGTTTGCGGCATATTCGCCTGCAAATACCTTGGCTTCCGCGGGGTTCTTGTCGGCTATTGCCAACTGTGCGCGTTCCTTTGCCATTGCGGCGCGGGCGGCTTTAATTTCGCCCTTTGCGTCATTTGCAAGATCGCTGTCGGGCAGCTTGGCTTCTGCGCGCGCCAAAAGGTCTGTGGCTTCTGCCCAGTTTGACTTTGACATGGCGTCATAAGACGACTGAATCAAATCATAAGCTGCGAAAATTTGCGCCTTCTGCTTGCGGACTGCGTCCGACATTGCGGCGTCCAGCTTGGCGGCTTCGGCGGCCTTTGCGGCGGCCTCATCGGCAGCTAGCTTTTCGGCGGCGGTCTTTTCTTCGACGGCCTTCTGTTCGGCAGCTAGCTTTTCGTCAGCAGCCTTTTGTTCTGCGGCGAGCTTTTCATCGGCGGCCTTCTTGGCTGCGGCTTCCGCTGCTGCTTTCTCTTCGGCGGCCTTCTCTGCCTGAGTCTTGGCAACAACTTGCGTCGCTGCGGCTTCGCTCATAAGAACGGGAGCCTGACCCTTGGCCTGCCTTTCGATGTCGGCGTTTACGTCTAAGAGGAGCTGCTGAACGCCCTTGTCATTGGGGGCGATTTTGAGCAATTCTTCAATAGCTTGCTTAGAGGCCTGCAAGTCGCCTGAATCCCTAGCCTGAACGGCTGTAACCATCAAGCGTATTTTTTCCTGCGTCTTATCGGGCTGCTGTGCAAACGCCGAATACGCAAAAGAAATGCACGCAATGAGGGCGACCGCCATCACAGACTTCTTAGTGATGCTTTGTTTTTTCATATTGTTCGTCGTATATTTGTAATTGGTTGAGGGTAAAGATAAGTGTTTAAAAAAAAATTAAAAGCTTTTTTTTGACTTTTTTCTGGGTTTATTCGGAGATTACCGCGTTGCCCGCAGCTTGGACTTTTACGGTCTGCACCGGGGCGCCGTCTTGGGTCTGTTCTATGACGGCGCTTCCGCCGACAAAGTCGATTTCTTTGACGGTGTACTTGAAACCGCCGAGCTCCGTAGATTCTCCGGCCGCCTTCAAATCCCAACGGAAATTGGGGTCTGCTACAGACTTCAAAATCATAATGCGCTGATCATCGAGAAGCGTGGGCTTGTCGGAATATATCGAAACGGTCTTACCGAGATTTTTGTCTTCGATAGTGATGGTGATATAGTCCGTATAAGTATTGAATTTTTCGTCTTTGACGCGCTTGCGGTCAAATGAGCGCAAAGTCAGCCCCGTCTTGATGGGCTTGCCCGTCGAGGCTTCCGCGATGACGATTTCTTCGTTGAGCTTGCCTATGAAGCCTGACTTGTTGCGCATATCTTCAAGCTGGACTATGGGCGCCTTGATGTCGCCGAAATAACCCTTGTAAATCACATAGTACGGACTGTTTGAAATTTCGCCGAAACGTATGGGGAATACCTTCTTTTGCTCTTCTGCCCTGTAGGGCGGCTTGGCAATAAATTTGCCGTCTTTTGCCACCCAGATTTTCGGGGGCGTAAACACCTGAAAAAGCCAGAGCCCATCGGCATCCTGCGCTTTGACCGCAGGCCATTCAAGCGACTCTTCGGTTTTTATTGCTACATCGGCAGATTCCCACTTCTCGCCGCCGGCAAGCCTTGCGAGCTTTTGGGCGGTGTCATCTTTGAGGACTTTTATCTTAGGTTCGTTCAGAGCGTAGAAAACTGCCGAAGCACCCAAGATTATCAGGGAAACAATCAGAAAAATTTTATCGTAATGCTTCATTGTAGGTAAATGTTCAGGTTATTCGGCTTTGGCTTTGGGGGCTTCGCCTTCGGCGGCCTCGGCCTTGGGGGCGTCTTTGACCACTTCGAGATATTCAATCACGACCGTGAATTCGGAAGTGTTGTTGGTCACGACGGGCGTGCCGGAGGGATCGGGGGTTGAACCGTCGGCGGCGGCGCCTTCAACAGGGGCGGGGTCCTGCGCGGGCTGTTGCGAAGCCAACGAAGCAAAGGGATCCGAAGAAGCTACCGCGGTATCAGATGCGCCTTCAAAGGATGCGTCGGTATTTTCGGCGGGCTTAACTTCTATGCTGCGCACAACCAACATTGCGTCAAAAGACTTAAGTTGGTTTAAGAAAAGCCTTAAGACTTCTGTCTGCCCAGTAAATACAAACCTGTACGCGAGGGTATCCAAGCTGCCTTTGACTCTTGCGCTGATCAGGGGGTCTATCGTAAAAACTTCGCCCTTGTCTTCGCGAGATCTGGCGCTGTTGCCGCGGCCGCGCGGGTCTGCGACTATGCCCTCTTCGGGGACGTTCTCGCGCTCAACGGAAATGATGCCCATTTCCATATCTTGCGGCTTTGAGTTGAAGAGTTTGCCCAAAATATAGTCGAGCACACTTGCCTGTTTCCAGAGGGGGACAATGGCGGCATCTTTGGGGGCTTCCGAACCGGGCGTATAGTAGCGCTTGAAAGAGAAGTCCATGTCGTCGGCTATTTTGATGCCTGCGTTTTTGGCGGTCTGCTTCCATTTGTTGACAAAGCCGCGAAGGCCTTCAACAAGCTCAAAACCCTGCGTATAAGGGCATTTTTTAACGATTTGCGAGCTTGCGCGGCTCAAATCCTTAATAAGGAAATTGAGCTTTTCTTCAAGCTTGGCGATGTTTTGTTTTGAAAGCTCAACCTGCTCCGCAGAGGGGTCGGCATTGCGCGCCTTATTATAGTCGTTCGCGGCGCGCTCAAAAGAAACCCTTGCGGATTTAAGCGGCCAAGAATAGATGTAAAACGCATATCCGGCGCCCGCCACAAAAGCGAGTATCAAAAGCGCCATAACCCCGTAGAATAGGGAATATTTCTTAACGTTGTTCATGTGGGGAAATTATATAGGTTTATCGGGATTTACGATGAGTGTGAAGTCAAACTTCAGGATGCGGGGGTTTGAGGGGTCTGTCCTCACGTTGCCGTAATCCTTGATGAATGACGACTCCTTAAAGCTTGAGAGCAACTTGTTGACGCGGTCTATGGCCTTTGAAGAGTCATAGGCTTCGGGGTTGGCGGGGTCTATCTCGCGAATGAGCAACTTGCCCGTAAGCTCAAGATTGTATTTTGCCGCGGCACCCGTGCCCGTGCGCACAACGCGCAGATTGTCAAGCCAGATGTCCTTTAAGTCTACAAGGCGCTTTTCCAAATCTACAAACAAGTTAATCCAGTTTGCCTTTGAGCGCGCAAGCACTTCCAAATCCTTGATTTTTGCAATCAGCGCTTCTACGCGCTCCTTACTTTCGTCAATGGCTTCAATGCGCGCCTTGATTTCCGGGGTTGCCGCAGAAAGCTGCTGGGTAGCACTCTTTGTTGCCGCAATGGCGGAGTTTAAATAAAGCACGGGCGGCACAACAGACACCGCAAGCAAAGCCGCGGCCGCAAGCAGATAAGGCTTCTTGCGCTTGAAAGCCATTTCTTTAACGATATGCTCCGGCAGCAGGTTTACGCCGACCGACGAAGGCAAAAGCATGCGCGCGGCCTCACCGATAAGTTCGCTTATCTGGGTTGCGCTTTCATTGAGCAAGGCCTGATTTACGCCGAAACCTACGGAGACGTTTGTGAGCGCGTCGAAATACTCGACGTTCATCTTCTGGTCTTCGCTCAAGAATTCCGCAAAGCCCGGAAGCAGAGACGCCCTGCCCGTAAGAAGAATCTTGGTGGGCATCTTGATTTGCGCCTTGCGCCTGTAGTTAAGTATGGAACGCTTAAGCTCCATACCTATGCGCTTCATGGCATTTTGGGCGTTGGTTATGAAAAGATCGGCCGCAGGATTACCGCCCGAAGACGCGTTCGAGGCGAAGAACTGCTTTTTGATTTCTTCCGCCTGGTCAAAGGGCTTGCCCAAAGAGTCCGCAATAGCCTGGGTAAGCGTGTTGCCGCCTATCGGTATGCTGCGCACAAAAAAGCCGTCCGAACGCGCGATCAAAAGATTTGAGGATTTTGCGCCCACGTTAAGCACTATAACGTCGTCTTCAAGACCGCAGAACTTCCAGGCGTTGTAGTCAAGTATGGAAGACGCTTCCAAAGTTTCCGGAATTATGCCCGCCGACGCCACGGCCGCGCAAAGCTCATCCGCAACGCTGGCTTTCATGGGCACCAAAAGGATTTCGGTCTCGACTTCGTCCTTAAAGATTTCCTGATAGTCCCAAGTTACGTCCTTAAGGTCATAAGGGATTGCCTTAGAGGCTTCAAACCTTATGACTTCGGACTGTTGATCGCCCGAAACATTGGGCACCTTTATAGTTTTGGTAAGGAGCAACGACGCAGGCGCAATGATGGTAGCCTTGCCCGAAAGCCTCATGGCTTTGAGCGCCACGGACAGGGCCGACAACCACTGATCCTGATTTGAATAGTCGTAAATAAGCTCCTGCGTTTTGAATTTCTCCAATATCAGACGCCCCGCAGAAGCGCTGAACTCACCTGCGACGACATATGTCGTTCCGCAGTTGATGATAAGTTTGTTCTTTGAACTCATAATTACTGAAAACAATCTAGGGGGTAAAAATTTTAAGTATGTGTTAATTTTTTGCGCAGTAAAGCATTTTGTTGGCAAATTTTGGCAACACGCCGCACCGCGCCGAAATGAAAAGACTACTTTTCAATGTAGGTCGGCAAGGGCGAGTTGCTTGCGCCGTATTCATAGAGCTGTATGCCGAAGGGTGCCTTGTTCAGGGGCACCAAAACGCCTTCGTTTACGCCTGAAGATTCGGTAACAAGCTTTGTGAAGCTTTCAAACGAAGCCTTGGGATCGGCAGCCTTGAGTATGGTCTTTGAAAGCATCGAGGCGACATTGTCTTTGGTAAGCTCAATAGCGGAACCGCCGACCGAAATTGAGATTGCGTATGCGTAAGGCTCATCTTTAAGCCTGTAAATTTCATAAGACTCCCAAGGGATGAAGAAGGGTATCGTAACCTTCTGTTTGAGCTTTATTGCATAAAGCATGGTCTTAGCGCGAAGCACTACGAATTTGCCCTTGGTTTTTTCATCCTTGTAGACGAGGGTAAGCTCTACTTCTACATTGCGTATCCAGTCTTTGTTAGCGTCTTCTACGGGATTTTTAATACCGACAATCGTAACTTCTGCCTTGGTTGTAGTGCCGCCGGAACGCGGCACCATGGTCTTTTGTATCGATGAAAATTTCACAATGCCGTCAACTTGCACGGGATCCGGCGCGGGGGCCGCCTCTGCCGCGAAAATCGGAGCCAAAGCCGCAACCGACAACAACAGATAATAACGTAGCTTTTTATTCATATGAATTCAATTAAACCCGAAAAAATACAAACTTCAAGCATTTTTACCTATGTCAAAAATTTAGTGGGCTACCTGCGGATTTGCAAAGATTTATGCGTTCGGTTTTAAAATTTTTTGCGCGCGCGCAAAGCGGCAAAAAGCGCATTTTTTTAAGCTTTAAAAAAAACGCCCTCATTGCCGAGAGCGTTTATTGCTATAATTCCTGCGCATAAATGCGCAAAATTTTACCGCGATTTATGAGCAGGCGCCTTTGAGTGTAGCGCGGATTTTTTCTGCCGCCGCAAACATGTCTTCTTGGGTTATCGTAGGATGTGTAAGCAACATTACCGCCGTATCTTTAAGCGCGAAGGCGTTGGGCAGCTCTTTTTCGCCTTTGCCCCACCCCATGTCCTCAAAGCATTTTTCGGCGGAAATATTCCAGCAAGTGCCCGAAAACGCGGGGATACCCAGCGCATTTACGGCGTCTATGACAGAGTCTCTGGTAAGCCCTTTTTTGAGGCGGTTTGCGTTTATGAAAAAGTAATACTTGTAATAGGCGCAAAATTCGTTTTCAAGCTCTGGCACAATCTTTACGCAAGGTATGCCCGAGAGCGCCTCGTCCCAAATTTTTGCATTGCGCCTGCGTATCTCTATCCATTTTGGCAGGGCTTCAAAGCCGAGGGTGCCCAGCACCGCCTGCATTTCGGTCAGTCTGAAATTGCTGCCGAAAGACTCTATGAGCCACCTGAAACCCGCAGGATGAGGGTGGTTGTAGACGGCGTCAAAATCTCTGCCGTGATCTTTGTAAGACCACATGGTGTAATAAGAGGCGTCCGCATTCGTGGTAACCGCGCCGCCCTCGCCGCCCGTAGTTATGATTTTATCTTGGCAAAAAGACCATGCGCCTATGTCGCCGATAGAACCTACGGGTCTGTCTTTATAGCGCGCGCCGTGTGCTTGCGCGCAGTCCTCAATGACAAAAAGACCGCGAGAGCGCGCAAGCGCCATGATGGGATCCATATCGCAGGGTCTGCCCGCGTGATGCACGGCAATTATGCCGCGCGTCTTGGGTGTAATGAGCGGGACAACGGCTTCTGCCGTGATGTTTTGCGTGTTTAAATCTACGTCCGCCACGACCGGCACGCCGCCTTGCGCGACAACCGCGCTTGCGGTGGCCACAAATGTACGGCATGGCACTATTACCTCGTCGCCGGCGTTAAGACCAACGCCCCGCAGCGCAAGCTCTATGGCGAGCGTGCCGTTTGCAACGGCTATGGCGTGTTTCACGCCTGCGGCCTTGCGCAACGCCTCTTCAAAGCGAGCGTTTTCGCCGCCCGTCCACCTGTTAATTTTACCGCTTCTTAAAATCGCGGAAACCGCATTTATCTCGGCCTCTTCAAAGTGGGGCCACTTTTTAAAGTTTTCAAAATTCATCTTTAGAAAAAATCAGTTCTTGAGAATTGCCGAATCTGCCTCGGTTTAATCGTAAAACTGCGGGGAATATTCTTGCACTTTACTTTTTATAAATTCTTTTACTTCGTTAACGCTCTTTGAGTCCGCAATCTCGGCGATTTCCGCCGCGATTTTTTGCATATCGGCGTGTTTGGGCCTTTCGGAAACAAAGCCGAATATGCGCTCATGCTTTGTTTTGATGAGAGATTCGTCTTTGTGCTGCAGCTCTTCAAAGAGTTTTTCGCCCGGGCGCAACCCAGTAACTTTAAGCTCAATATCCACACCCGGCCTAAAACCGCTGAGTGTTATAAGCTGCTTTGCGAGGTTTATGATTTTTACGGGTTCCCCCATGTCCAACACAAAGATTTCGCCGCCCGACATTTGCGCGCCGCATTGCATAACGAGGCCGACGGCCTCGGGTATAGTCATAAAATAGCGCGTAACCTCAGGGTGCGTAACGGTGACGGGGCCGCCGTGCGCTATCTGCTTTTTAAAGGTGGGTATTACGCTGCCCGAAGAGCCCAAAACATTGCCGAAACGCACCGCGGAAAATATTGTCTTATTGTTCGGCATATCCTGCATAGAATGCACGAACATTTCCGCCAAACGCTTTGATGCACCCATGACGTTGGTGGGGTTTATGGCCTTGTCTGTTGAAATAAGTATGAAGCGTTCCGCGCCGTGCTTGCTTGCAAGATGGCTTATAACCCAAGTGCCGAAGCTGTTGTTGCGCAGGGCTTCGCTGGGCTGATATTCCATCATGGGCACATGTTTATGGGCGGCCGCATGAAATATTATCTGCGGCTTGAAGCGCGCCATTATGGCATCCATGCGCTTTTCGTTCACTATGTTTGCCACAACGGGCTTTATGGGTGCGCCGTAGCCGCGCCCCAGCACGTCTTGCTCAATCTGAAAAAGTTGGACTTCGCAGTGATCAACCATCACAAGCATTGCGGGCGATTTTGCGGCTATCTGCCTGCAAAGCTCTCCGCCTATGCTGCCGCCCGCCCCCGTAACCATGACGACTTTGTTTTTAATCATGTCGTCTATCATGTCGGAATCCAGCACAACGGGCTTGCGCCCCAGTATGTCTTCAATTTCCACTTCCCTTATTTGCGAAACTTTTACCGCGCCGTCGGCCAAGTCTGCGGTCGAAGGCACTATGGAAACCTTCAGTCCGCCGTCGCGGGCTGATTTAAGGACTTCTGAAATTCTTGAGGGACTTATGTGTTTTGAGGCTATAACTATCCTGTTAACCTTGTAGACCTCTTTTATATACTTAAAATCTTTGGGCACGGGCAGCACATTCAAGCCCAGTATCTGCTTATCCTGCTTATAGGGGTCGTCATCCAAAAAGAGCACGGGCTTAAGACCGAGATTCTTGCGCGCGATAAGGTCTGAAGCGATTGACGTGCCTATGTCGCCCGCACCAAGCACCGCCGCTCGCTTAATCTTTACGCCCGCCGCTGCGGCGTCGGCCTTGTAATTGCGCTCGCGCACTATCCTTAAAATCATTCTCAAAGAGCATAAAAGCACCATGGAGAGTATCAAATCAATGGTAAGCGCGCCTCTGGGCACCACTACATACGCGCCGAACATATAGCCCGACAAATATACCACTATGGAAGAAGACAAAAATGCAAAAAATATGTTGATGAGGTCGGGCATGTGAAAGAAGCTCAAAAGCCCCCTGAACTGACCGAAGGCCACTAAAAATATAATCTTAATGGGCCACATCAAAAGGAATATCCTAAAAGGATGGAAAAAATCCAGATTCTTAAAGGAGAAGTCGAAACGCAAGAGTATTGCCCCCATTGCGGAAGCAAAAATTATAGCCGTATAGGTTATAAAAATCAGCAGAGTCCTTAGCGTAAAAAACCCCGGTATAAGCTTTTGCGGGGAAGTAAAAAGGCAAAAAATATTACTTTTCATTAGCTGGTATTTTTATGGAGTGCGCAAATCGATTAAGGTAGATTAGACGCAAATATGAGTGTTTCGTTGAAATACTCCTCCGATAATTTAAAAGACATCATACACAAATTATTAATTTTTCAATCCTAAAATATTTTTAAGCACTGTGATATGGGCGCTTTGCGCAGCCCTCACAAAACGCAAAATTTGTTTGAAAATTCCGCCGTCTCATTCAAAGTTGCCCTCGATATGAAAATTTTAGATTTTAAATCCGCGACATTTTGGAGCGACATGGCCGAGGCTTGCACCCCCGCCGCCGCCGCCGCAAACATTTCTGAAATTGTCGGCGGCATAGTCGACGCCGTGCGCGCGCGCAAAGACGCGGCTTTGCTTGAGTTTACCGAGAAGTTTGACGGCGCAAAGCTAAACGCCGCAAGTATGCGCGTAAGTCAGGCCGAAATTAAGGCCGCCGCAAAGGCCGTGCCCGCCGCAGACAAGCTCGCAATCAAGCGCGCCATAGAATGCGTGGAATTTTTTAATAAGAACACCAAACCGAAAGCGTGGCGCAAAAAGAATCCGCAGGGCGCAATTATCGGCGAAACATTTTACCCCATAGAGCGCGTAGGCCTTTATATTCCGGGCGGCCAAGTGCCATTGGTCTCAACTGTCGTTATGACGGCAACCCTCGCAAAAATCGCGGGTTGCCCGCAGATATGCGTTTGCACGCCGCCCTCAAAAGACGGTTCGATTAACGCGCATTTGCTATGCGCTTTAAGCCTGCTTAAGATTACGGAAATTTACAAGGCGGGCGGCGCGCAAAGCATAGCGGCGATGGCGCTCGGCACAAACACCATACCCGCCGCAGATAAAATTTTCGGCCCGGGCAACGCCTTTGTCATTGAGGCAAAGCGCAGGCTCTTCGGCGAAGTCGGCATAGACCTGCTGCCGGGTCCCAGCGAGGTTTTGATAATCGCAGACGCTTCGGCAAACGCCTCATACATAGCCGCAGATTTGCTTTCGCAGGCAGAGCACGGCAGCGGCAAAGAAAAGATTTATTTTGTGACGACCTCCGCACCTTTGGTAAAAAAAGTGCAAGCCGAGATTGAAAAACAGTCCGCCACGCTTGCAAGGGCCGAAAAGCTCAAGAAAATCATAGCCGAAGGCTGTTACGTTGTGATAGCCCCCACCCTTGACGCCGCCGCAAAAACCGCAAACTATGTTGCGCCTGAGCATATGGAGTTGCATTTGCCGCTGGCTAAAGCGGAAGCTCTTGCAAAAAAGATTACCACCGCCGGCGCCGTGCTTATAGGCGAAGATACCCCCACAGTTTTGGGAGACTTTACCGCAGGCCCCAGCCACACCCTGCCGACGGGGCGGACGGGGCGCTTTTCAAGCGGCCTGCAAGTGGCAGACTTTATGCGCCGCTCTTCTTATGTAAAATATTCAAAGCAGTCATGCAAAAAGGCGCTGCCCGTTGTCGAGGCCTTTGCCCGCATGGAAAGTCTTGACGCGCACGGCCGCAGCCTTTCCATACGCAAATAGCGCTTTGCTTTTAATATTAAAAAAGCACGCAAGGTTAAAAGTTTACGCAAAAAACGGCGTCCCGAAATCGGCGACGCCGTTTTTTTTACCCATTTATTCAAATCAGAAAGTTGCCAAGTGCGAAGCGGGTGCGCCCGACACATAGCTGACAAGGCTGCCCCTGTCAGAGTTTAAGCGCGCCGATACGGGGCTTTCGGCATCGTTAAAGGCCGAAAACTCATTGGTTGCAAAAGAAGAGTCCACATTGGGCAAAATAACGCCGTCAGAAGCGTATGAAGTTGCCGCGCCCTGCGCCATATCGCCCTGCGGAGAGTAAGAAATTATTACGGGCGAAAGCAAAAGCCCGACGCATAAAAGCGCCGCAGCCCCTGCGGGCAAAGCCTTGCCGAAAGAGGGTATAGAGCTTAAAACGCGCTTGTAAAAAGGCTCCTTCCTGACGATGGAAAGCATAATCTTGCTTTTAAGCTGATCGTCAAAACGCTTCCAATCATCGGCGGAAGGGGTTTCGGCCTTTTTAAACTTAAGCAGGTCTTCCAGATTTACTTTATCCTTTTTATTATAAGACATATGAAACGTGATTCAACCCAGATAATCTTTAAGCATGGCCTGCAGTTGCTGCTTTGCGTAATGGAGCCTCGTCCTTACGGTGGCCGCGCTTGTGTCGGTTATTTTGGCGATTTCGTCGTGGCTTAAGCCTTCAATCTCATGCAAAACCACAACTGTTCTATGTTTTATAGACAAAGTTTGCAACGCTTCGTTCAATTTTTCCCGCAATTCGTTTAAAAGGGTGGCTTTTCTGCCGCCGTAATTGATTACGAGCTTGTCAACAATTTCAGACGGTGCGAGCTCTTCATTCACGTTTTCAAAGCTGAAAAAGCGGCGCATCCTGTTTTTGCGTATGAACGAAATCGACATATTTACGGCTATCCTGTAAATCCAGGTGTAAAAACCGCTGTTGCCCTTGAAAGAGTTTATGCTGCCGAAAGCCTTTATAAAGGCGTCCTGAACCAAATCCATGGCGTCTTCGCGGTTTGAAACCATGTTATAAACCACGCTGAAGAGGCGCTCCCTATACTTTTTAATGAGGGTGTCAAAAGCGGCCATGTCGCCCGCCTTTACGCGCTCGACAATCGCAATATCGCCGTCTGCCGCCTCAATGTGAGGGGCTACGCTTATTGCTGCCTCTGTCTTTACTAAGTCCATTTTCAGTTTGTATCGGCCTAAAGTCTCCGATAAGAAACCTTAAACTTTTTCTACCGCCATCGTGACGCATCTTCGGGTTGTTTCAAGCTTAAAAGCGTTAAAACGCCCCCAAACATAAAATTCTAACAAAAGCAAAGTTTTGCCCGCTTACTTGACAATCACGCTTACTGCCACGGGGAAATGGCAGGAAGGATACTTTGGCGCGCCTTCGGGCAAAGGCGTCTTAACGGGCAAAGACTCTTATGCAAACACCCATAAACTCGCCGGCAATAATGCAACAAATACCGCAATTTTTCTAAGCGCCATACCGCACATTTTGCAACCCGCAACTTTAATGAGCCGAGATAAACAAATAAAAAAGCCGGATGTCGGACTTGAACCGACGACCTGATGATTACAAATCAACTGCTCTACCAACTGAGCTAATCCGGCGAAAATTATTTTTGCCACAAAACAGTCATTTATTTTTTTTGCAAGAATAAAATGGGAAAGCCCGCAAAATGAATATGCGCAAATCCCAAGAACGCCGCCAAACATAACAAGCTTGGGCAAGCGGTAAGCGGGCGTCAAAATCGCAAAATATCCCCAAAGCCAAAGCATACGCTTGCAAACCCGCCGACGCCCCCGCGTCAAAGAATCTGGGGCGCATATTCTGCAAGCGTCAAAAACCGCGCTAAAACCCAGCGCGCGGCTTTAGCGCCGTTATTAATGTAGGCGCCGCCATATTTTCTGATCTTTACCCCACCCCGCGCCTTAGCCTAAATCTAAAAACAACATAAACACCCCTGCGCAAGGCGGTCTTTTTAAGATTTGCAAGCCCCGTGCGCCAAAAAATGTTTTGCAGGTGCGCCAAAATGGGGGCTATATCAAAAAAACCTTGATTTTAAGCGGCTTTTGGTGCGATAAGAATGCGCCCCGCAACCCCTGCGGCAACCCCGCATCCTTAATAAATTATTGACGAAGACAAAAAAAAACATATTTGTGGCGGCTTTCAAAAATCTAACTAAGGCAGAGATGTTAGTTCAAATTTTAAAATCGAAGATCCTCAGGGCTACCGTTACCGACGCCTTGCTCGACTACGAAGGGTCGCTTGCGATAGACGAAGCGATTATGAAAAAAGTGGGGCTGCTCACCAATGAAAAAATCCTCGTAGGCAATATAACGACGGGCGCAAGGTTTGAAACTTACGCCATCCCCGCACCCGCAGGCTCTAAGACGATATCTTTGAGGGGCGCAGCCGCGCACCTCGGCAAAATCGGTGATTTGCTCGTCCTCATGTCTTTCGCAAGCATGGATTTGGAAGAGGCTAAAACTTGGGTGCCAAGCACCATAACCCTCGCCAACGGCAATAAAGACGTAATTAAGTCGCAAAACCCGCAGTCTTAAGTCTTATTAAGAATTTCAACTAACCCTAGTTGCAAAAACAAATACAAATACAAGTCATGGCATACAAACTGTTCATACCGGGGCCCATTGAGGTTTCCGAAAAGACGTACAAGGCGATGGCTACGCACCTAGTAGGGCACAGAAGCAAAGACTTCGTTGCCCTCATGGACAGCGTCCAGCCCGGCCTCCAACAGCTCTTCTATACGAAGGACCCTGTTTATTTGAGCACAAGCAGCTCTTGGGGCGTTATGGAAGGTTCAGTGAGGAACGTATGCTCAAAGGGCGTCCTCAACTGCGGCAACGGCGCGTTTTCAGACAAATGGTATGACGTTTCAAAGCGTTGCGGCAAAAGCGCCAAGATGCTCGGCTTTGAATGGGGCAAGCCGATATGTCCCGAAGCCGTCCGCAAAGAACTCTCTACGGGTCTTTACGACACCATCACTATAGTGCATAATGAAACCTCCACCGGCACCATGAGCGATCTCGCCGCCGTGATGGAAGTTGTCCGCCAATTCCCCGACGTAATAGCCATTGTAGACACCGTAAGCTCTTTCACGGTGCTGCCCATCAAAAAGGATGAGCTCGGCATAGACGTAATACTTTCAGGTTGCCAAAAGGCGTTTGCGCTGCCCCCGGGCCTCGCATTCTTAAGCGTATCAAAGAAGGCTTTGGAAAGAGCCTCCAAGATTGAAGGCCGCGGCTACTATTTTGACTTTTTGGAATTCCAGTCCAATTATGAAAAATCAATGACGCCCTCAACCCCCGTAATCTCGCTTATCTACGCGCTTAAAAGCAAGATGGACGAGATGTTTGCGGAAGGCCTAGACAAGCGTTATGCGCGCCATCTCGAAAACAACACCCTCGTGCGCAAGTGGGCCTACAATCACGGCTTCACGCTGCTGCCCGAAGAAAAATTCGGCTCGCTTTCCCTCAACTGCTTTAAGAACACGCTCAACGTAGACTTGGCGGGTCTTATTTCAGAACTCAAGAAGCGCTACGCAATGGTGTTTGACGGCGGTTACGGCAAGCTTAAGGGCAACACCTTCCGCATTTCAAACATGGGCGACGAAACGCCCGCCACAATGCGAGAGCTTCTCGACAATATCGACACCCTGCTGCCCGCCTACATAGGCAAGGGCGCCAAGTAAGGTTTCGAATAAATCTCATTGGCGGTCCGAACGGTAAGCCCCGCTCGGACCGCTTAATACAAATGCGCAAAACCTAATTTGCGCGCCGCCTAGGCGGACGGGCTTGGGGATAAACAAATCAGACATGAAGAAACTCATAATCGCAGAAAAGCCCAGCGTGGCTTCCGACATCGCAAAGGTACTCGGCAAAGCCAAGAAAACGGAAGATTGGTTTGAAAACGACGAATACGTCATAACTTCCGCACTCGGCCATTTGGTGGAGTTATTCATGCCCGATGACATCGACAAGAAGTTTTCGCGCTGGACGCTCAAAGACCTGCCCATCATCCCCGAAAAGTTCCAGCTTAAGCCCATAGAAAAGACGAAGGCAAAGCTGGCCACCCTCAAAAAGCTCTTGAACCGCGACGATGTGGACTGCGTCATAAACGCCTGCGACGCCGGCCGCGAGGGCGAGCTTATCTTCACATACATTTACGAAATCACAAAGTGCAAAAAACCGCGCACAAGGCTCTGGTTTTCTTCAATGACGCCCACCGCTATACGCGCGGCCTTTGACGACCTGCGCGAGCAGGACACCATGGTGCCCCTGCAAGACGCCGCCCGCTGTCGAAGCGAATCCGACTGGCTGGTCGGCATAAACGGCACCCGCGCCATAACTTCGCGCATATCCGGCTCTCGCAAAAAGACCGTTATGAGCGTGGGCAGGGTGCAAACCCCCACCCTTGCCATGATAGTTGACAGGGAGCATGAAATTGAAAACTTTAAGACCGCAGACTATTGGCGCCTGATTGCGCGCTTCGGCGTTCAAGAGGGCTCTTACGAAGGCGCCTACCAGCGCCCGGACTATAAGGCGGACAAGCGCGAAAACGATAAGTCTGACAGAATATGGTCTTTGGAAGACGCGCAGAAAGTTTTGGAAGACACCCTAAGGGCTGGCACCGCGCAGGTGTCTGACAAAAAGACGCTCTCAAAGCAGATAGCGCCCCGCCTTTATGACTTGACCACGCTTCAGCGCGAGGCCAACAACCGCTTTTCGCTGCCCGCGGGGCGCACTTTGAGCATTGCGCAGTCCCTCTATGAAAAGCATAAGATGATTACCTATCCGAGGACGGACTCTCGCGCGTTGCCGGAAGACTACCGCAGCGTTTGCGAACGCACCATGCTCGGCCTTGACGAGCCTTACGCGCGCTTTGCCAAAAAAGCTGTTGACGAGGGCTACATAGGCAAAATCGGCAAGCGCGTATTTGATAACGCGCAAGTCAGCGACCACTTTGCAATCATCCCGACAGAAATCGGCGGCGGCGGCAAGCTGACGGACGACGAGCAGAAAATTTACGACATGATAGCCCGCAGATTCGTAGCGGCTTTCTACCCCGAGGCGCTCTTTGACGTTACCGTGCGTACGAGCGTCGTTGCGGAGCATACATTTAAGACCGAAGGCAAGGTAATGCGCTTTGCCGGCTGGCTTGACGTATACGGCAAAGACACCACACAGGGCGAAAAACCCGAAGGCGCCGCCGCAAACCTGCCCGCGCTAAAAGACAACGAGAACTCCGCCAAGATTGAAAATGCGGACCTGAAGCAAGAGCAGACAAAGCCGCCCGCCCGCTATACCGAAGCCACTTTGCTTTCTGCAATGGAAGGCGCGGGCAAGCTCGTCGAAGACGAAGACTTGGCGCTGGCCATGAAAGAAAAAGGTCTGGGCACGCCCGCCACAAGGGCGCAGATAATAGAAACGCTCATCAACCACAAGTTTGTTGAGCGCGCAAAGAGGGATCTTATACCGACCGCCCTCGCGGACAGCCTTATCACTTTCTTGCGCGCCGTAGGCGCCGAGGAAATAACGAGCCCGAGCATGACGGGCGAGTGGGAATTCAAACTTAAACAAATCGAAAAAAACAAACTTTCTCGAGACGTATTTATGAATGGGATTTCAGAGATGACAACGGGCCTTGTCGAAAAGACGCGCAACTTTAACGAAAGTCAAACAGACTCGAAAACGACGGACATCATAAGCCCGACGGACGGCAAACCGTTCTTGGAAAGCTTCAGAGCCTACCGTTCGCAAGACGGCGCAATAGTGGTCTATAAGACCATGGGCAACCGCAAGCTTTCGACAGAAGAAGTGCGCGCCCTCATCGCCGATAAAAAAATAGGCCCTTTAAGCGGCTTTAAAAGCAAGCTCGGCCGCCCCTACTCGGCCTCGCTCAAGCTTGACGAAGCAAACAAGGTAAAGTTCGTCTTTGAAAACAGCCAAGGCGGCGAAGACGAAAACGGCGCGCCGAGGGCAGAAAGCGGCCCCGAAGATTTGTCTGCCGCGCCCGTCGTCTGCGAATGTCCGCGCTATGCAAAAGGCTTTTGCAACTGCAAAGACGCCCGCGTTGTAGAAGGCGCGCGCGCCTACCAGTGCTTCAGCCCTTCAGACCCGCAAAAAGCGTGCTCTTTCAGGATTTATAAGACAATGCTTTCGCACAAAATCACGCATGAAGAGCTTCAAAGCCTCGCAAAGACGGGTAAAACTACGCTCATTGAAGACTTTGTGTCAAACCGCACAAAGAAGAAGTTCTCCGCCTTCCTTATCTTAAACGAAAAGGGAGACATAGCCTTTGAGTTCCAAAAGAAGCTTAAGGGCGCAAAAAAGCAGGATGAGCGCGAAGCCGCCCCCGCCAAAGCATAGCGTCAAAGAAGCGCCCTAAAAAAACGGGCGCTTTTTAGTCGGCTCAAAAGGCCGTGAAATTTACACTTGGTTACGCGCCCTTTTTCATATTTTATAAACCGCGCCCACATAAGCAAAGATGGAATGGATTTTTACAGATTACGATAGGAAGCTTGCTGACGACCTGGGCTCATACCTAGGAACAAGCCCCATCTTGGGCGCGCTCGTCTTGCAATCGGGTTATCAAGATCCGGTGCGCGCGCGCATGTTCATAAATCCGAAGCTCGCCGACTTGGACAACCCTTTCAGGCTTAAAAATCTGCGCAGGGCGGTTTTAAGGGTGATAGAGGCGCTTGAAAAAAATCAAAACATTCTGGTCTTCGGAGACTATGACGTTGACGGCATAACCTCTACCGCGCTGCTTGTAGAGCTCTTGCAAAAGTTCGGCCTGAGCCCGCGATATTTTGTGCCGCGCCGCATGGACGAAGGCTACGGCTTAAGCCCCGCCGCGCTTGAACGTGCCATGGCAAACGGCAAGCCCGACTTGCTCATAGCGCTTGACTGCGGCACCAACGCCGTAGACGCCATAAACTTCATACGCTCGCAGAATATCGATTTGATAATAGTCGACCACCACCAGTCAAAAGACGAGGCGGCGGATTTTTCAAACCACATACTCGTAAACCCGCACGTTTTTGACGTGGCGGCCGCCCCTTGGAGGCAGCTTTGTACCGTCGGCCTCGTATTCAAACTTGCCCACGGCTTGCTAAAAGAAATGCGCCTGCGCGAAGATCCGCGCAGCTACGCCATAAATTTAAAAGACTACCTTGATTTGGTGGCAATGGGCACAGTCGCAGACTTGGTGCCGCTCACCGATGAAAACCGCATACTTTCGCGGCACGGCATAAAGCGCTTAAAGACCACGCGGCGCAAGGGCATACAAGCGCTCATACAGGCAAGCGGCATGGCGCTGGGCGAGGACATAACGCCCATAGACATCTCTTTCAAGCTTGGCCCGCGCATAAACGCAAGCGGCAGGCTTGCAGACGCTTCGCTGCCGCTTGACATGCTGCTTAACGAAGACTTTAACGTCTGCTACCGCGCCGCGTGCGAGCTTAACGAAATCAACCGCGAACGCCAAGAAATAGAGCGCGGCGTGCTTGAAGCCGCCATGGAGCAAATCAAGCTTAAAACCCCAGACGCTTCGGCCTGCATAATAGTCTACGACAAGTCTTGGCACCCGGGGGTCGTTGGCATAATAGCCGGCAAGCTTGCCAGAGAGTTTCACAAGCCCGTGATAGTTTTCGGCGAGACCGATGAAAAGGGCTACGCAAAAGGCTCGGGCCGCAGCGTGGCCGGTTTAGACCTCGTAGACTGCCTGACGGAATGCCTTGAATTTTTGGGCAGCTGGGGCGGCCACCCCATGGCCGTGGGCGTCTCTGTAGAGGCGTCAAAACTCGAAGCGTTTTCGCAGAGGCTTGATAAGGCAATACGCGCCCGCCTTGAAAATGAAGACCTATTGAGCGCCAAAATTAAAATTTCAATGGAGCTTGACCCTTCTGACATAGGCGTGCACCTGCTGGACGAGCTTGAAATGCTGCACCCCTTCGGCGAAGGCAATCGCGAGCCCACCTTTGCCGTGCGCGCCATAGTTTTGGAAAAAGAGCCCGAGGTTTTCGGCAACGGGCAAAACTTCAAATTTCAGATACCGCTGGGCAACGGCAACTGGATAAACGGCGTTGCGTGGCGCATGGCGGGCAACATCCCGCCCGTGGCAGAACCCATTGACCTTGCCGTGCGCTTGGGCTGGAACCGATGGAACAGGCGCAAGATTCCGCAAGCCACACTGGTAGACTGGCGCAAGGCCGTTTTATGACATCGCAGCGGGCTTTTTAAGCCCGTTTTTTTGCGCCCCAAAATATATTATACTTGCGCAAAGAAAAAGGGCGCGTAAATGTAGTCAAAAATGGACGCACCTAAGCACGAATCGGCAAAGCGCGCGGGGCCTAACCTCTATTTGTTGGGGTTCATGGCAACGGGTAAAACCGTGCTCGGCAGGCGTATCGCCGCAAGGCTCGGCTACCGCTACATTGACGCCGATTCTGAGATTGAGCTTAAAGAAGGCATGCCCATTGCCGAGATTTTCTCTAAGAGGGGCGAAGACTATTTCAGAAATCTTGAAAAAAAATTCATGGAAGGCGGCCACCCCGCAGAGGGTTGCGTGGTGTCTTGCGGCGGCGGCATGTGCTGCCGCGAAGGCATGCCGGAGCTTATAAAATCAAAGGGCGTAAGCGTTGTTCTGTTTTCAAGAGAGGATGAAATTTTAAATCGCATATCTTCAAACGGGAATCGCCCGCTTTTAAATTGCGAAAATCCTAGAGAGAAGATTGCCGAACTTTTAAAGGCGCGCACCCCCTATTATATGCGCAGCGGCGTCGCCATAGCCACCGATGCAAACCTCGGGCTTACCGAAGAACATATTTTGAGGATATACAAAGCCTACAAAGGCAATTTTGCAAAACCGCGCGGCGCGGCAGGCGCGTCGGCAAATCAAGATGCTTAATTCTCCGCAATTTTTTGAGCCGCGCGCCCTTTTGCGCGCACGCACCCTGCTTGACGAGGGCGCAAGGCTGGGCATTGCGTGTTCGGGCGGGGGCGATTCCGTCTTCTTGCTCTTGGCTGCCTTTGAGGCCTTCCCGCATAATGCGGCGCAATTTGAAGTGCTGCACTTTAACCACAAAGTGCGCAAAAATTCCGACTCGGATGAAAAATTCGTGAGGGCGCTCTGTAAAAGGCTGAAGCTTAAACTGAGCGTAGGCCGCCCCGAAGAAGCCTTTAAGACGGTTACCGAAGATTCTCTGCGCGAAGCCCGCTTGCATTTTTTTAAACAAAGCGCCGCAAAGCGCGGCTTAAGCGCAATATTGCAAGGCCACCACGCGGGCGATGTTGCGGAAACCGTTTTAATGCGCCTCATGCGCGGCTCGGGCGCGGGCGGGTTGTCGGCGCCGCGCCCCGTTTCAAATGCGGGCGGACTTGAACTTTTAAGGCCGCTTTTAAATCTTTCAAAGGCGGAAATCATTGCAGAGCTTAAGGCGCGTAAAGAATCTTGGTGCGAGGATGAATCAAACTGCGGCGACGGCTTTTTAAGAAACAGACTGCGCAACCGCATAATTCCACTTTTAAAAGAGGTTTCGGAATTTGACTTTGAAAACTCCGCCTTGCGCACGCGCATGCTTTTGCAAGAGGATGATGACGCCTTAAGCGCGCTCTTGGAAGAAGAACTCGCAACGCGCAACGCCCTTTCAAAAAACTCGCTTTTTTTGACGCCGAAAAGCGCAAAAAGCGCGGCGCTTGCCCGCAGGGCTGTTTACGCTCTGTCGGAAAAAAGCGGTATAAAACTTAAAAATAAGGCCGCCGACATAGACGCCTTTGTGAGCGCCGTCATGCGCGGAGAGAGTTTTAAACTGAGCGCGGGGGGCAATTTTTTGGCCTATTCTTCGCATAATCTCGAGATTTTTTTGACGCCCGCAAGCCCCGCAAAATATGCCTTGAGGCTTAAAGAGGGCGCAAACGCCCTGCCCTGCGGCGGCATTGTTACACTTGAAAAAATGCGAGTGGACGTAGCGCTTTTGCAGCGCATAAAAGCGGGCATGACAGACCATGAAAAAGAGGTTTATTTAAATATTCCCGCAAGCGAGGTTCCGCTTTGCGCGCGCCCCCTGCTTAAAGACGACGCCTATACGCCAATCGGGGGTAAAAAAACAAGGCAGGTTTCGCGCATTTTTGCCGATAAAAAAGTTCATCCTCTGAAACGTTTGCATATTCCGCTTGTCATTACAAAGTCGGGGCGTATTGCTTGGGCTGTCGGCTGTCCGCCTTGCGACGCCTTTAAAATTGTTGCCGACGGTCTTGCATTAAGATTGACCTATACGCCATAATTTCAATAGAGATAACACCTTAAATATGAGCAACGACTTTAAAAAGCCGAGGAAGCCCAACTTCCCCCCGCCCGAAAAATTCCAAGCCAAGACACTTCTTGTCTGGGCGGGAATAATCACGCTGATACTTTTCTTCGTATCCCTGTCGCCCAGCGGCGCAAACAAGACGCAGAATTTTGACATAAAGCAGCTTGTAGGCGCTGCCGATACCGACGCACTGCTTGAAGTATCGCTTAAAAACGACCCCTCGGGCGGCAAAGACTGGTATGCGGTTGCGGGCAAAGTCAAAAGTCCGTCATTCGGCAAAGAAGGCGCGTCAGAAACTTCCGCAATATCAAACTTCACGTTCAGCGGCAGAATTACCGACGACGTTTATGAAAAGCTTACCTCGGCCAAGGCTCCTTGGAAAATCGTCGAAGAACCCTCTTCAACCTTCTTTTCAAGCCTTATTGTGCAGCTTTTGCCCTTCGTGGTAATAGCGCTTTTGGCGTATTTTTTCTTTTTCAGAAATCTCAAGAGCGCGGGTCGGGGGGCGTTAAATTTCGGCAAGAGCCGCGCGCGTTTGCTTTCGCCCGACAAAGACAGGGTCACTTTTGAAGATGTAGCCGGTTGCGACGAGTCAAAAGAAGAAGTCGCAGAAATCGTAGAATTTTTAAAGAACCCCGGCAAGTTTAACGAAATAGGCGCGAAAATCCCCAAGGGCGTGCTTATGGTGGGTCCCCCCGGAACGGGCAAAACCTTGCTTGCGCGCGCAATCGCGGGAGAGGCCAGCGTGCCTTTTTATTCCATAAGCGGTTCAGATTTTGTTGAGCTTTATGTGGGCGTGGGCGCAGCGCGCGTGCGCGATATGTTTGAACAAGCCCGGAAGACCGCCCCCTGTTTGGTATTCGTCGACGAAATTGACGCCGTAGGCAGGCAAAGAGGCGCAGGCATGGGCGGCGGCAATGACGAGCGCGAGCAAACCTTAAACTCTCTCTTGGTCGAAATGGACGGCTTTGAAGGCCACGAAGGCATAATCATAATAGCCGCAACAAACAGACCCGATGTGCTCGACAGCGCCCTTTTGCGCCCCGGCAGGTTTGACAGGCAGGTTCTCATAGACCTGCCCGACGTCAAGGGCAGGGAAGAAATCTTAAAAGTGCACGCCCGCAAATTTAAGCTGGGTGCGGATATAGACCTTGAGAAAATCGCCAAAATGACCTCGGGCAGATCCGGCGCGGACTTGGCAAACCTCCTCAACGAAGGCGCTATTGTTGCGGCTAGGGGCGGCCATAAAAAAGTCAGCATGGCAAATATCGACGAAGCCCGCGACAAAATCTTCTGGGGGCGTGAGCGCCGCAGACTCATGGGCGACGATGAAAAACGCCTAACGGCTTATCATGAAGCCGGACACGCGCTTTTGCAGGAAGTTTTGGACGACGGCTCAACGCCCGTCCACAAGGTTACCATAATCCCGCGCGGGCAGAGCCTCGGCTCAACCATGTTCTTCCCCGAAAAAGACACCTACACGGAAAGAAAGAGCAAAATTTTAAACCAAATTTGCATGGCGCTGGGCGGCAGAGTTGCCGAAGAAATCGTCTTCGGCGATATCACCACGGGTGCGGCAGGAGACATCAAGATGGTCACCAAGCTTGCGCGCAAAATGGTTTGCGACTGGGGCATGGGCAAGATGGGTCCCATCTCTTACGGCGAAAATCAGGATCACATTTTCCTCGGGCGCGAAATTGCCCGCGAAACGCATTTCAGCGAAAAGACGGCGGAAGTCATAGACAAAGAAGTCAAAGAGATTGTAGAAGTGCAGCTTGAAAGGGCGCGCGCAACCATCAAAGAAAAGCGTACCTCTTTGGACGCAATAGCGGCGGCTCTTCTCGAGCGCGAAACCATAGACGGCAAGCAGCTTAAAGAAATTGTCGAGCATGGGCACATAATTACGGAAGCGGTGTTTTCAAAAACCGCAGACGCTTCTGCCGCCAAGGCTCAAGACGCCGAAATGCCAAAGCAGGATGCAAAATCCGCAGAGCCTTCTTCTGACTTGCCGCCCGCACCGCAGGTAAGCTTCTCTAAAGAGCAACTTTAACGCGGCCTTTTATGGCAGAAGTTCGACAATCGGCCGCCGATACACAAAACGGCGGCGCGCCTGTGTCCGTTGAAGACGCAAACAAGTCGTCATATAAACCCGCAGAGAGCCTGCTTCGCGGTCGCAAAAATTTTAACGAGTTCTTGCGTTTCAAAATGGATGACTCAAAGCGTTTTATTTTGATATGCGCTTTTACGGGGCTCGTTTGCGGGCTTATTGCGGTGGGGTTTCATGTTTCGATAAGCGCAACTTTCAGACTTATCTGGAGTTTGCGCAACATTGCGGGGCCTCAAAACGCATGGTGGGTAATGCCTTTATTTCCGGCGCTTGGCGGGTTAATTGCGGGGATATGTATTTATACTTTTGCGCCGAGCGCGGCAGGCAGCGGCATACCGCAGACAAAGGATATTTTCTATAACAAGTTCGGCATTTTTAAGGCCCGCGACATCCTTTACAGATTTGTGCTCGGCACAATATTTTGCGGCTTCGGCAACTCTGCGGGGCGCGAGGGGCCTACGGTGCACTTGTGTTCCGCCGCGGCCTCTGTTATAGGTCAAAAAGCGGGGCTTGCAAAGTCCACCATACAAAGCCTTGTGCCTGTGGGCATGGGTGCTGGCATTGCGGCGGCCTTCAACTCTCCGCTTTCGGCAATAAGCTTCGTTTTTGAAGAGCTGCTTGAAAGCTTCCGCACCCGCGCGCTCGGCGGGATACTTGTGGCGGTGATAATAGCGGCCGCCACAGACAGGATAATATTGGGCGAAAACCCCGTCTTAAACCTTTCTCCTACGTTTTTTAAAACAGGTTGGTGGATGCTTGTATGCCTGCCGCTGGCCGTAATTGCCGGCTTTGCCGGAGACTTCTTTTTAAAGGGGCTTTTAAAATTGCGCGGCCTTTGCAAATTCACACTTAAAGTTCCGCCTTGGCTGCTGCCCGCCATAGGCGGCCTTTTGGTGGGCGCGCTTGCAACCGCCGCCTTTTATGCGACGGGCTATAACTCCGTATTCAGCGTCGGTTATAACAGCCTGCTGCCCGCCTTTGACAATAAAATTCTGCCTTGGGCAATGCTGATGCTTGCGGCCTTTAAATTTTTGGCATCCATGATTAACTACGCCATGGGCGGCAGCGGCGGCTTATTCTCTCCTACTCTTGTCATAGGCGGTATGCTCGGCGGGGCTTTCGGCGGCTTTTTAAAGTTGGCTTTCGGTTTTGATGCGTCAGTAGTAAGCGCCTGCGTGCTGCTGGGCATGGGCACTTGCTTTGCGTCTATAATACGCTGTCCGATGACGTCCATACTCATGATTTTTGAGCTTACGTTAAACTACTCTCTAATACTGCCGCTTTTGGCGGGCAACCTGCTTGCGTTTTACATAGCAAAACGCCGCAGCGCGGTCTCTCTTTACAACGCCCTGCTTTTGCAAGACGGCATATCGCTTAAAAAAATGACGTCTTTCAGGGGCGAGCGCGATTGGAAAAACCTGCCCGTCGGCGCCATTATGACTTTTGACGTTTATTGCGTAAACGAGTCCGACACCCCCAAAGAGGCTTTGCAAAAAATTTCCGCATCGTCAAAATCGCACAGAGCCTACCCCGTTACCGATTCTCAAAACAGGCTTGTAGGCACCGTGTACCACAGTGCATTAAAAGAAAGCGCAAATTCGCAAACGCGCTGCTTAAACTTAATCAAGCGCGACGCATCTTCAAGCATAACCCCCGACACTTCAATACGCGACACCGCAAACCTGCTTATAGACAAGGATATTTTAGAGCTTCCCGTTATCACGCGCAACACAGGCAAAATTGCTGGCATAATCACCCTGCATGACATTGCGCGCCAGCAAAACGCGTCGGAATCTTATTAAAGGCTTAAATCATCCTCTATTTCCGCGGGACGTTCGCCGTCGGCAAAGCGCAAACTTATTTTCTGACCTTTTGACAAGTCTTTTGCGGCGTAAACGCCCGCGCCGCTTGCGTCAAAAACCATCGCAAACCCGCGACTCAGGGTAGATTCAAAACTTAGCCCTTCAAGCGTGCGGCCGCAAAAATCAAGCTTTTGTCGCATAAGGTTTATGCGCGATACGGGGCTATGCCTTTCAAAAAGAAGCTCTGCATTTTTAAGCGTTCCGCGCTTGTCCTCAAACGCGCCGCGCAAGGCCGCCCCCAAGCGCGCGTAAAATTCGTCGATGCGCAAGCTCAAATTCTCTATTTTTGAGGACGGAGAGTTTAAGCGTAAAATTTGCCCGGCACGCTCAATACGCTCGTTAAGCGCCTCAAAACGCATCCGCAAAAGGCTTTGCAATTCTTCTCGGGCGTCGGCATAGCGCTCCGTAAGCTCAAGATAGTTGCTTGATATAAGCTCTGCGGCAGCGCTCGGGGTTTCGGCGCGCAAGTCTGCGGCAAAGTCGCAAAGCGTAAAATCCGTCTCATGCCCGACGGCCGAAATTATGGGCGTTTGACACGCGGCCACCGCGCGCGCCGCAAGCTCTTCGTTAAACGGCCACAAGTCTTCAAGACTACCGCCGCCGCGCATGGGTATTATGAGGTCGTAATCTCGGGCGGCATCGGCCGCGCGCACGCCCTTTGCGATTTCTTCTGCGGCGCCAAGCCCCTGCACCTTTGCGGGATAAATATCTATGATACCCTTCCAACCCCTGCGGCGCAAGATGCTTACAAAGTCTCTTATAACCGCGCCGCTCGGCGAAGTTACCACCGCAATGCGCCTGACAAATGCGGGTATCTCGCGCTTGTTTTGCGCCGCAAAAAGCCCCTCTTGCTCAAGCTTTTGCTTAAGGGCTTCAAAGCGCTTGGCAAGCTCTCCTACACCGTCTTCAAGCACGGCTTTTACTATGAGCTGGTATGAGCCGCGCGCCTCGTAAATAGCGACTTCCCCGTAAAGCAAAACCCTTGCGCCGTCGGCAAGCTTTGCGCGAAAAGTGCCTGCGTTATTTTTAAAAAGGACGGCCGATATTGAAGCTTCCGCATCCTTAAGGGTAAAGTAAGAGTGTCCGCTCGGATAAATTTTGAAGTTTGAGACTTCGCCGCGCAGCCAAAGCTCCGGCACTTTGGTTTTTAAGAGCATCTTGAAGCGTCTTGAAAATTCCGCGACGCTCAAAATCTCATCGGGGCTGTTCAGAAACTCAGTCGTCATCGTCGTCTTTTGATTTATACCTTTTCTGGATTATGCGCGCTATGAGCGCTATAACCGCAAGCAGCCCCACAGACATAATTATGCCCGCAATGTTGCCCGAAAACAAAGTCTCCCCAAAATACATATAAGCGCCCAGCGACACCCATTGAAAAGGCAGCGACACCATCAGATACTTGGCAAAGCTTATGCGCATAAGTCCAAGCACGTAATTTTGTATTATCAGCGGGTTGCCCGGTATCATGCGCACCAAGAGCACCACTTCATATTCGTCCTCATCCGCCAAAGTCGGGGGTCTAATGCCGCGCTTGTCCAAAAACTCCCTGATGCGCTTGCCGAATTTCCGCGCGATAAGATAAGTAACAATCACGTTCAGGCTTAGGCCTACGGCGCAGTAGGCGTAAATTTCCGCAAAACCGCACTCTCCGGCGGCGGCCTTGTTGCCGGCGATTATGAATATGACGCTCGCCGGAAAAAACACTATGGGCAACGCAAAAACCGCAATCGTAAAAAGAAAGAGCGGCACATCCACAAGCCAGCCCGAAATTTCCGCCACAATCCTGTTTGCGATTTCTCCCAACCGCGCAAAATCTGTTTCCCAAAACAAAATAGCCCAAGCGCAAACGAGAGCGCAGCCCACGCCGCCCAGTATCAGAATTTTGGTCTTGTTGTTTATTATGCGCATTATTTGCCTTAAATCAAAATATAGATTTATACCCGTTTAAGACGCCGCGCAATTTAATAATGTTTGAAGGTATATCGCACCCCTCTGAAAAATCGCTCACAAACTTAACTATTTTTAAGGGCTTATTGTTGTGGGCGGCCGCCGCCGCAAATGCGCAGCCCTCCATATCCACCAAATCCGCAAGACGCGCGCACTTTAAGCGTTCGGACTCAAGTTTTACGGGCTCATGCGCGGTTATAAGGCGCGCCTCGGGCAAAGATTCATCCGCCTTTTCAAGCCTGAAAACGCCCTTGTAAAAAGGGTCAAGACTGGCAACTTGAGTAGCGCAATAAAGCTCTCCCAGCTTCATGCCGCTTTTAAGCGCACCCGCGGCGCCTATGTTAAAGGCTTCGGCAAAGTCGTAGTTTTTGCAGGCGTACCAAAGGCAGTTTGCCGCGTTTAAATTGCCTATGCCGCTTAAGAAAAGCAGATTGCCGCGCGCGTTTTCATAAAGCATATAAGGCTCCTTTGCAATCGGCTTGTAGCCGAAAGCTTCAATAACGCCCGCCGCCTCAATCTCATACGCAAAAAAGAAAGCCTTAGCGCGCATCATAGACGGCCTCCAAACTGCTTAAAAGTTTCTCCCTGATTTTGGAGATGTCAAAAGAGTATTCATTGACAAAGGCGTAGATGTGCTTTTTTAAAACGTCCGCTTCAAGATACTGCGCGTAGGCGGCCACCGTAGGCAAAACCGCGCTTTCGTTTTTAAAGGCGTAAGCAATACCCTCTCTTACGGCGGCTTCTATGCGCGTTTTTTCATGCGCAAAATCTTTGCGCACGCAAATGCAGCCAAGAGGCACGGGCAAGGCCGTGATTTGCGTCCAATATTCGCCCAAATCTTTTACAAGATTTAAACCTGATTCTTGATACACAAACCTGCCCTCGTGTATGAGCACGCCGAAGCGGGCGCGCCCGCCTTGCATTGCCTGTAAGATATCCCTGAAATAGGCGCTTTTCAAGACGGCGTTTTTACCCCTGTAAAAAAACTTGAAAAGAAGCGCCGCCGTAGTGTCTGCGCCGGGTATAAGCACTTCAAAATTTTCATCTTTAACGGCGGCGCTCGCAAAATCGGCGCCGCTTGCCGCAACAAGCACGGGTCCCGTGCCCAACCCCAGCGCCGCACCCGCATTTAAAAGCTCATAACGGTCGCGATTTTTAAGGTAGGCCGCAAAAGACATCTTGGTGATTTCAAACTCTCCGCGCAGCGCCGCGCGATTCAAAGTCTCAATGTCGTCAAAGACAAATTCAAATGGGACGCTTTGCGGCCGCGAAGAATTTTGCTTCATCCAGTAAAAGTATGAAAATACATCGTTGGGACACGGTGTTATTGCGAAGCGCGGCGTCATAGCTTGTTGTAAAAGTTGTCGCGCTTGTGCGGAATTTTGCCGGCCGCGCGTATGGCTGCTTCCATCCCCGCCGCGCTTGATTTATTGTCTATGCCCGCCGCGCGCACAACCATTTCGTCGATGAGCACGCCGCCCACGTCGTTTGCGCCCATGTGCAGGGCAATTTCGGCAATCTTTAAGCCCTCCGTAAGCCAGCCCGACTGCACTATGCGTATGTTGTCCAAATAAATCCTCGCAAGAGCCAGCGTCTTTAAAAATTCAACCGAACCCACCCGCTTTAAATTGCGAAGCAAGGTATTTTCAGGCGCGAGCGGCCAAGCGATAAACGCGTCAAAGACGCCCGTTTCATCCTGCACGCTTCTTACTGCGTCAAGATGCTCTATGCGCTGTTCGTCGCTTTCTCCCATCCCGAAAGTCATGGTGGCGCTTGAACGCATACCGAGCTTTGCAAGCGCGCGCATTACGTCTTTCCACTGCATGACGGTGCATTTGTTTGTGCAATAGCGGCTGCGTATTTCGTCAATAAGCAAGTCTGCCGCACCGGGTACGGAGTTTGCGCCCGCATCCTTAAGGCGGGCAAGCGCGCCGTAAACGTCGACGCCCGCCGCGTGCGCAAAGTAAACGATTTCAGACGGCGAAAACACATGAAGCCCCATTTGCGGAAACTCCGCCCTTATCTTTTTTAAAAGGGCGCACGCCCAATCAAGATTAAAGTCGGGATGCAGACCGCCTTGGAGCATGATTTGCACAGCCCCCATCTCGGCGCTTTCGCGTATTATGTCAAGAATGCCGCCGTCGGTAAGCCTGAAAGAAGGCACTATGCCCGCCTTTGCATGGTATGCGCAAAACTTGCAGCGCGCCGTGCAGATGTTTGAATAATTTATCATGCGGTTGACTATATAGCCGACTTCATCCGCGCCGCCGAGAGCCTCAAGGCGCGCCTGCGCAAGGCTTGAAATCTCAAAAAAGCCCGCCTTGTAGCATTTCAGCGCCTCTTCGCGGCTTATCCTGCCGCCGTCTTTAATCTTTTTAAAAAGCTCCATATTTTTTTGCAAGTTCGATGGATTTTTCAAACGCGCCTGCGCCCAAACGATATATCAAAGAATCGTAATAAGCTTCTACGTCCGTCGGCGTCATGGCGGAGTTTTCAAACTCTTTTGCGGCAGAGGCGCAAAGGCGCTTTTTATCAGCTTCGAAATTTTTTAAAGACTGCTCAAAACTTGCGCCTAGGCCGTCTTTGAGGGCGTCAAAATAAGCGTTTTTTACGACGCAAACGGCGTAGATTATGGGCTGTTTAAAGTGCTCTTTCCAAAGCGCGCCGAAATCGTAAAAGCACGGATATGCCGCCCCGTCAAAAGCGAGTGCGGGGTTGCCGATTAAAAATACGGCGTCGGCGTCGGCAACGCGGGCACTTTGGGTTTTGCGGGGGTCAAAACCGAACTTGTCTATACATAACGCCGCAAAAGCGGATACCGAAGACTTTGATTCTCTGCTTAAATAAATCTTTTTACCCTTAAGCGCCTCTATGGGGTATTTGGAAAAAAGAAGCACGCTTTTTACCGCGCCGTCGCCCGCAATGCAAAACTCTGGCAAAATTTTGTAAGAGTCTTTTATGCCGGCATAGCCCCAAAGAGAAATCAGGCTTAAATCAAGCGCGCCCGCGCGGCACATCTCATTAAGGCGCGCGGGATAGTCTTTGACTATTTCGCAATCCATCTTAAAGCCCGCGCAAAAAAGCGGCAGGCTGTTTATGTATGAAACTCTGCCGAACTTATATTGCATAGTTTGAGTTTGTCCGCACGGGCTTAAAGCCCGCCCGCGATATTACTTCGCGCAGAAAGTCTTCAGTCCTGTCGGCGGGGGCAGCCCCTGCGGAAACCGCCACTTCTTCAGACCAATGCGTCCCGCCAATATCGTCTGCGCCGAAGTTTAACAGCACCTCCGCAAGCCTGTCTCCAAAGTGCGTTACGGGCGTGCGCACGTGCGGAAAGTTGTCCAGAACAAGGCGCGCAAGCGAACATATTTTAAGGTCGTAAACGCCAGAGGTTTTTGAGTTTAAAGCGCTCTTACCCTTTCTGAAAGGCAGGGGCACAAATGCCTTGAAGCCGCCGGTTTCGTCTTGCAAATCGCGCAGGCGCAAAAGGTGCTCGACAACGTGCTCTTCGCTTTCTATATGCCCGTAAAGCATGGTTGCGTTTGTCTTTATACCGCAGCCGTGCGCCGTGCGCATGGCTTCAAGCCATTCTTCCGCAGTAAGCTTGTTAGGAGAGATTTTTTTTCGTATGCTCTCCTCAAAAATCTCCGCGCCGCCGCCCGGCAGGGCGTCTATGCCGGCCTGTTTAAGTTCTTCGTAGATTTCTTTGAGCGGCCTGTTTGAGATGCGCGCCATTAATGCGCATTCAGACACTGTAAAAGACACTATGTTAAGCTTTGAATCCGCCTTTTTTACGGCTTTGATAAGCTCGACATAATATTTAAAGGGCAGCTTTGAATATATGCCGCCTATAATGTGCACTTCGTCCGCGCCCATCTTTGAAAACCCCAGCGCCCTTTCATAAGCCTGCTCGGCATTTATAATATAGGCTTCGGGGTGGCCTTCGGGGCGCGCAAAAGAGCAGATGGGGCACAAAGCCTCGCAAGTGTTTGAATATGTTATGGCGGCGTTGACCGCGTAGTAGGCTATGTCCGCATGAAGCGCGCGGCGCGCCGTGTCCGCCAATGCGCCCGCTTGCATGGGCGACGGATTTTTAAGCAGTTCAAGCGCTGACTTTTTATCAAGCCGCTTAAAACCATTTTCTCTCAGCTTTTCGAGCATTTTTTTCAGAATGAGACAGCCCCGCCGTTTGTCAACTTTTCAAATAAATTAGATTGCGCTTTGCGGGCTTTAAGAAAGACTGGGGACTTAAAGGGTATGTTAAAAACGGCGGCCGCATATATGGACTTGATAAAGCTTGGGCACACGCTCTTTGCGCTGCCTTTTGCCTTGTCTGCGCTTGCCATTGCCTACGCCAAAGGCGCCCGTTTTTCTTTGGCGGATTTGCTTTGGATTGTGCTGGCTTTTACGGCGGCGCGCTCTGCGGCAATGGGCTTTAACCGCGTTGCCGATTTGAAGTTTGACGCCCTTAACCCCCGCACCGAGGCGCGCCCCATATCGGCGGGTCTAATAAGCAAGTCTTCCGCGATGTTTTTTGTGGGGCTTTCGGCGCTTGTTTTCATATTTGCGGCCTACATGCTTAACGACTTGTGCTTTTACCTGTCCTTCCCCGCCCTCGCGTTTTTATTTTTTTACTCTTATGCAAAGCGTTTTACGGCGCTGGCGCATTATATTTTGGGCGCGGCGCTCGCACTTGCGCCGCTCGGCGCTTGGATAGCGGTAACGGGCGGTCTTGAAATCGGGATAATGGCGCTCGCTTTCGCCCTGTTTTTTCAGATTGCGGGTTTTGACATTTTATACTCTCTGCAAGACATGGATTTTGACGTCAAACACAAACTGTTTTCAATACCCGCGCGCTACGGCAAAGGCGCGGCCGTATTTTTGGCGTCGCTCTCGCTATTGATAAGCGCGGCGTTTTTATTTTTGACGGGCTTCGCGTTTGATTTGAACGCATTTTTCTACGCAGGCGCGTGCGCCGTGTCGATAATATATATCAGCGCTATATGCGTGATGCTTAAATGCGGAATAGCAAAGATAGACCTTGTTTTTTTTAAGATGAACGCGGCGGCCTCGGCAATAGTGCTTGCGGCGGCTGCGGCGGCTTCAATATGAAAGGCGTAATATTATGAAAGAGATAGCCATAGGCATAAGCGGGGCGTCGGGCGTCGTATACGGAGTTGAGCTTGTAAGCTACGCCCTTAAAAAGGGCTGCATGGTGCATTGCGTTGCCAGCGACACCGCAAAGTTCATTATGAAAGACGAGCTCGGTTGCGACGACATTTGGAAAGCGCTTGAAAACTTGGGGCAGAATGAACCTGAAGAACTCGCAAACCTGCGCATATATGCAAACGACGATTTTTATTCTCCCATCGCAAGCGGTTCTTTTCCGTTTGACGCAATGGCCATATCGCCGTGTTCCATGAAGACGCTCGGCCTGCTTGCAGGCGGCATTGCGCAAAACCTTATTTGCCGCGCGGCGGAAGTCGCACTTAAAGAGCATAGAAAGCTTATTATAGTGCCGCGAGAAACTCCGCTTGCGCTTACCCACCTGCGCAATATGACAGCCCTTGCAGAAGCGGGCGCCGTGATAATGCCAGCCTGCCCCGCATTTTACACGGGCAATTTTGAAAACCCAAAAAGCGCAATTAACTTTATGACCGCGCGCACGGCCGCGGCAATGGGCATAAAGCAAGACTTAATCAAACCTTGGGGGGCAAAATAAGCATGGCTTCCGAATTCGGTAAAACAAGCGGGATAGCAAAATTCGTCGAACTCTTGGACGCAAAGGGTGAGCTTTTGCACATAGCGCACCCCGTCTCTTGCGAGATTGAAATAAGCAAAATCACCGACGAACAGTCAAAGCTGCCCGGCGGCGGCAAGGCGCTTTTGTTTGAGAACGTATCGGGCTTTGATTGTCCCGTTGCGACAAATCTTTTTGGGAGCGACTTTAGAATGTCTTTGGCGCTCAACGTGCCAAACCTTGCCGAGGCAGGGGCTGAAATAGCGTCACTTATGAAGACGCAGCCCCCCAAGACGTTTTTAGACTTTTTCAAATTTTTCAAACAGATGGCGCCGCTTGTGAAAATTGCGCCGCGCAAATTTAAGGGCGGCGTTGCGCCCTGCCAAGAAGTCGTGCATACGGGGGATGATGTAGACGTCACAAAAATCCCCGTCTTAAAATGCTGGCCTCTTGACGCGGGGCGCTTTGTTACATTGCCGCTCGTCTTCACAAAGCCCCTTGACGGCGGGCCGCAGAATTTGGGCATGTACAGGCTGCAAATTTACGACGCAAAAACGACGGGTATGCATTGGCATATACATAAAGACGGCGCGCACTTTTTCAGCGAATATAGGAAGGCCAAAAAGCGCATGCCCGTTGCGGTAGCCATAGGCGCGGATCCCGCGGTCATATACGCGGCTACCGCGCCTTTGCCGCGCGGCGTTGATGAGCTTTTGCTTGCGGGCTTCTTTCAAAAAAGCGGCGTAAAAACCGTAAAGTGCAAAACCGTAGACCTTGAAGTGCCCGCAAATGCGGAATTCATACTTGAAGGCTATGTAGACCCCGAAGAGCTGCGCCTTGAAGGCCCCTTCGGCGACCATACGGGCTACTACTCTTTGGCGGATATGTATCCGGTATTTCATATAACGGCTATTACGCACAAGAAAAAGCCTCTTTACTGCGCCACTTTGGTGGGACCGCCGCCCATGGAAGACTGCTACATGGCAAAAGCTACGGAGCGCATATTTTTGCCCATGCTCCAAAGCGTAATGCCAGAAATAAGGGATTACTTTTTGCCGTGGGAAGGCGTCTTTCACAACGCCGTAATAGTATCGATACGCAAAGAGTATCCCGCGCACGCAAAAAAGCTTATAAGCGGCCTTTGGGGACAAGGGCAGATGAGCTTCGCAAAATCGGTCATCGCGGTAGACGAGGATGTAGAACCTTCTGATTTGAACGAAATTGCCCGCCTGCTTGAGACGCGTTTTGATTTTGAAAGCGACGCGCAAATATCGCTGGGCGTTCTTGACGTGCTTGACCATTCGGCGCCCCTACCGCTCATGGGCGCAAAGATAGGCTTGGATTTGACGCGGCGCATAAGCGGCGAAACCCCGCGCTATCAAGAGTGCTTTACGCCCGCAACGCCAGAAACTCTCCGCGAAGACATTATGCAACGCCTCAAAGGCGCCGCAGACTCTTCAAAACGCGGCCTATTTTGCGCGGTCGCCTTAAAGCGTGCGGGGCGCAGCGGCAAAGAAATAATAGAAGAACTTTCAAGGTTTGAGCGCCTCTCGGCCTCTTGCAAATTTATCGCGATTTTTGACGAGCATATAGACGTAAGAAACGTTTCGCAAATGCTCTGGAAAATCTTCAACAACGCAGACCCCGCCCGCGACATTGTGCGCCGAGGCAAAAACATATATCTTGACGCGGGTAAAAAGGGACACGCCGACGGACACACCCGCGAATGGCCGCAAGAGCTCACTTTTGAACAATAGGCTTGAAAAGCGCACCGCTTCTTTTAAACATAAAGACAGTTAAGATTCCAAGTTTAACAAACAATGGCAAATCAGGCAGAATCAGCAGCGCAGGCCACAACAGCCGCGCAAAACGCACGTATAGAGCAGGTGATACCCGAGCGGGCGGCGCAGAGCGTTGACGCCGCGACAAGCGGCGTAAATGCCGTAACTCATGCTTTACCCGAGCGGGCGGCGCAAGTCGCAGCACAAAATGCGCAAGTCGCAGACACTGCTGCGGGTGCTGCAAATGCCGCAGCTCAAAGCGCTGCGCAGCAAGTTGGGCAGGCGGCTTCGCAAAATGCGGACGCGCTTACAATCATAGTGCAGCCGCAAGCCGGCGATGCCGCAACGCTTGCCGCAAACCATACCGAGGCCGCCGCAAGCGCGCTTAATGCGGCTTCGCAAAGCGCGGCAGACGCCCCGAGCATAGGCGAAAAACTCGCCCATGTCGTAGCGCAAATTTTAAACGCCCTTTATGACTTTGCGATTGAAATTGTAAAATTCGCAAAAGTCTTGGCCGCACAGCCGCACGCCGCAGAAATTTTCGGCGCGATTGCCGCAACTCTTTTTGTCTTATATTTCGTTCGCAAAATATATAAGCGCCTGAGACCGGTGCGTTTGTTTAATAACAGCGCAGGCGTTGTCGAGGTGTCGCGCAAGGCGCTTAATGAGCTTGCCGAAAGCGTCTGCTACGGCATGGGCGCCATGAACAAGCCCGACATTTCGATATACTTTCGCCGCCGCAGGCTCTGCATAAGCGTAGCGCTAGTGCTTGAGGCAGGGCAAAGCCTTACGGAAATAGCCTATAAGCTGCAAAACGCACTTACAATAGCGTTCAGAGAACATCTGGGCGTTGAAAAACTTGGCAATGTCGACGTGAAAATTTTGGCCTTCAAGGGGCTTGTGCATAAGCCGCTCTACAAAACTTTAGAGCCCGGCAAATCTGTAATACCTACGGAGGCCGACGCGCACTTGCGACGCGAAACCGCTCTCAACATTGACGAGTATCAAGTTGATAACCCCAAAAGATAGCGCATGGGCAGGCATTCCGCAAAATTCAAAGACGCCTCTTTCTATGCGATTTTAGACACGGGCTACGTCGCCCCTCAAGACATGTTTAAAAAGTGCGAAGCCCTTGTAAAATCGGGCGCGCGCGTAATACAGCTTAGGGCCAAGAAAGAAGATTTTGAAACCCGCAAGCGCATGGCGCATGAGATTTTGCCATTATTTGAGGGCGCAAACGCCCCCACCCTTATTATCAATGACGACATTGAGCTTGCCGCAACCTTGCCCGACGGCGTGGGCTTGCACATAGGCCAAGACGATATGCCCCCGCACAAGGCGCGCATGATTTTGGGAGACGCAAAGCCGCTCGGCCTTTCAACGCACTCATTTTTAGAGGCGCGCGCCGCCGATGCACTTAAAGACGTCATAGACTATTTTGCGGTTGGCCCCGTGTATGCCACGCAGACAAAGCCCGGCCACCCCGCAGTCGGGCTTGAGCTTGTCAGCATGGTGTCTGCCTACAAGCCGCAACTGCCTTGGTTTGCGATAGGCGGCGTAAATTTTAAAACGCTTGAAAGCGTTGCGCGCGCGGGCGCAGAGCGCATTGTGGCGGTATCTGAAATTCTGCTTTCCCTTGACAGCTGCCGCGCGGCAAAAGACATGAATGAGGAATTCTGTATTTTGAGGGCGCGTTTTTCAAAATAGCGCGCCCAAAAGGCTTACGCTTATGGAAATTAAAAACGCCCTCTTTGCGATAGACTCCTTTAAGGGGTCTATGACGTCTTTGCAAGCGGGGCGCGCAGCGGCGGCGGGGTTAAAAAAAGTCTTCCCGCGCGCAAAAATAAAAATTCTGGCAAGCGCAGACGGCGGCGAAGGCACCTTAAGCGCCCTTAAAAAAATCTATAAGATGCGCGCGGTTTCAGTGAAAGCTTGCGACCCCTTGGGGCGTCCGCTTAACGCTCGCTACGCCGCTTCAAAAAGCGCCGCCCTCATAGAGCTTGCGGCGGCAAGCGGCCTATGTCTTTTAAATGCCAACGAGCTTGCGCCCCTAAATACATCGACATACGGCACGGGTCTGCAAATTTTGCACGCCGTTGAAAGCGGAAGGCACAATATTACTCTCGCCATAGGCGGCAGCGCAACCAATGACGCGGGAATCGGCATTTTGGCCGCGCTCGGATTTGAATTTTTTGATGCGGCAAACAAGCCTGTTAAAGATTTTTGCGGCGGGGCTCTTTTAAAAATAAAACGCATAAGCCGCAGGCGCGCGCATCCAAAATTAAAAGCCTGCCGCTTTACGGTTTTGTGCGACGTCAAAAACCCATTTTACGGCAAAAACGGGGCGGCCCATGTTTATGCGCCGCAAAAGGGGGCAAATAAAAAAGACGTTTCCTTGCTTGACCGCGGGCTTAAAAACATAGCCGCAGTTTTCAAAAAGGATTTTGGCGCAAACATTGCAAAGCTTGAGGGCGCGGGCGCGGCGGGCGGCGTTGGCGGCGGGCTTGCGGCAGTTTTAAACGCAAGTCTGGAAAGCGGCATAAGCGCGGTTCTCAAAGCGCAAAATTTTGCAAAAGATGCCGCAAAAGCCGACGCGGTTTTTTGCGGCGAAGGCAGTCTTGACGCACAAACCCTCATGGGCAAATCACCCCATATAACGGCGTTGAAGGCTCGGCTTTGCGGCGCAAAAAAAGTCTACGTTGTATGCGGGCGTTTTGAACATCACCTCTTAAATAAATTCAAAAAAATCTTTGACGGCATCATTGCGGTAAGTCCGATAGATATGCCTTTAAAACAATCGCTTATAACAAAGAACGCCAAAAGCAACACAGAGAGAGCCGTAGCCGAATTTTTCAAAAAAAATTCTTAAATCTTAAAAATAATATTGCAAGCGTATGCCATGCGCTTAATTTGTAAAGCGTCAGTTAATAACTGGGATTATTAAGAACAATAAAACACAAGGGGTATATATGTTGAGGAGAGATTTTGTGCGCGCGGGCGCAATACTTGGGGCAGGTGCCGTAATGCCGAAATTTTCAATGGCACAGGCCAAAGGGTCTGACATTATTAAAGTTGCTTTGATAGGCTGCGGCGGACGCGGCACCGATGCCGTTTGCGATATGTTCGGCGCAGATAAAAACATCAAGCTCGTAGCCTTGGCGGATCTTTTTGAAGACAAGCTTGAGTTTGCAAAAAACAAGTTTGAAAAAAAGTTCGGCAGTAAGCCCGAGTTTAAAACATTTTGGGGCGTTTCAAAAGACAGGATGTTTGCGGGCTTTGACGCCTATAAGCACGCCTTGGCCTGCGACGTCGACGTCGTAATTTTGGCGACCCCCGCGATATTTCGCTATGAGCACATGAAAGCCGCCATTGAAGCCAAAAAGCACATCTTTGCAGAAAAGCCCTGGGCGGTAGACATAATCACCCTGCGCAAGATGTATGAGCTTACCGCATTGGCCGACAAGATGGGCGTAAATGTTGTGTCGGGCACGCAGCGCAGACATCACACGGGGTATATTGAAGCTTTTAAGCGCGTTAAAGACGGCCAAATAGGCGAGATTGTGGGCGCAAACTGCGCGTGGCTTTCGCCTTCTTACGCGGGACAAAATCTAATTGAAGAAAATCTGTCGCCCGAAGAAGTGCGCTATCAGCTGCGCAACTTCTTTTGTTTTATCTGGACTTCGGGGGACTCAATCGTAGACCAGATGATACATAATTTGGACATCTGCAACTGGTTCATCGGCAAAAAACCTCAAGAAATAGTGGGCTTCGGCGGCAGAAACGTGCCTGACTTCCCCATGCCCAAATACGGCAACCGCTTCAGCCACTTTACGGTTGATTACGGCTACGGCGAGGGTATGCACCTCACGGCCATGGGCAAGCAAGAGCCCAAAAGCACGCGCTGCATATTTGAGCGCATTGTGGGCACAAAGGGCGTGCTTGAAATGAGTTTGCACCCCGACACCCAGCGCATCTACGGCGAAAAACCTTGGGTGTTCGACAACTCCGCCGGCGTCAACTGCCTTGAGCTTGAACATGCAACCTTGCTTAACGCAATCAGGAAGGGCGAGCGCGTAAACATGATTGACGATATGCTCGCTTCAAACCTCATGGCGATAACCGGCAGGCAAGCGGCATATTCGGGCACAAAGTTTAAGTATGATTGGACTTTGCTTAAGTCGCAAGAGCGTTTGGTGCCCGAAAATATAGAGTTCGGCCTCAAGCCTATAGCGCCCTGCCCGAGCACTTCCACATATTCGCTCATATAGGCAAATTTGCATCTTTAAAGAGGGGCGTATTTTACGCCCTTTTTTTTGCGCCTCTTAGATATTTGCAAATCTTGACTTGCGCGAAAGTTTAGGCTTACATTGCCCCTTTGAACGTATGAAAGAAAGAACCTTAATCATATTAAAGCCCGACTGTCTTGAAAAAAAGCTGGTCGGCGCAGTGTTGCAGCGCTTTCAGAGCGCCGGTTTAGACATAGTAGCCTGCAAAATGGCAAAGCTTCAAGAGCCCGTCTTGGCAGAGCACTACGCCCATATCGTAGGCAAGCCCTACTATCCGCCGCTTTTAGACTTCATGCGCCGCCGCAGCGTTATTATCGCGATTCTCGAAGGCGATTTTGCGGTATTGCGGGTGCGCAACATCTTGGGGCCCACAAACTCTCTTGAAGCGCCCGCAGGCACCATACGCGGAGACTTTGGCCTCAACAATCGCGAGAACATCGCCCACGCGTCCGACAGCGCCGAGAGCGCCAAGATAGAAATTGCGCGCTTCTTCAAGGCGGAAGAAATTTTCTAAGGCCGTTGATGTCTCATCCCGCATTTGAAAAGCTCGCCTTTGCCTCGGCAGAGGTAAAAGAAAAACTTTCTGCCTACGCCGCGTTGCTGCGCGAGGTTAATGAAAGCGTCAACCTCATTTCGCGCAAGGATATGGAAGACGTTGAATACCGCCATGTGGCTTTTTGTGCGGCCATAGGCGCATTTTTCAAGCCCGATAGGGGCGCAAAAATAGCCGACGTCGGCACGGGCGGGGGCTTGCCGGGCATTGTCGAAGCCATACTTTGGCCTCAGGCTCAAATTTATATGTTTGACGGCGTAGGTAAAAAGATACGCGCCATAGAAGGCATGGTTAAGACCCTAGGTTTAAAAAATGCCCGTGCCTACGCCAAACGCATTGAAGAGCAGCCCGAAGTTTTTGACTACGCCACAGGCAGGGCGGTCTGCGCGCTGCCAATGTTTTTTAATTTTGTGAACCGCAAACTGCGCATCGGCAGGCGCGGCAGCCTTGAAAACGGCGTAATATATTTTAAGGGCGGCGCGCTTGAAGAAGAATTTGCCGCAAAAAAAATAGAGCCTGACGCAGCGCTCGATTTGGAAAAGTTCTTCGGCGACGAACGCTTTGCCGAAAAGCGCCTCTTGCATTTCAACAAGGATGCGGTTGCGCTTATGTGCAAATAGCTTCTTAAAATCAAACTTCAAAAATCAAAAAGCGCGGAAATAACTTTCCGCGCTTTGTTTTACCCTCAATAAACAGCCTACATTCCGGCGGGGTCGTTATCCATCTGAATTGGCGGCAACTGGTCGTTGCGCAACTGCTTTGCCGCAGAAGTTTCCTGCCCTGCGGGCGATGTCGGCGCGGGCGTCGGTTCGCCGGGGACTTGGTCTTCAATGGTCGGCTTTGCGTTTTGCATCGCCGTGCCCTTTTCGGCGTCCTTAACGTCGGTGCGTTCACCGGCCATAGGGTCGCTAAGACAGCCGCCGAGTGTCAGGCTGATTATTGCAATCAAGCTTAATATGAGCTTTTTCATGAAAAGTGTTCTAATGATATTTACAGATAAGTCAAGCGCTTTGCGCCGCGCAAAAAAAGCCGCACACATTTGCGCGCGGCTTTAAAAATGCCGTCAATCGGTTAGTTAATCTTCTTAGTAATCTCAAAGCGGGTAAAGGGCGCAATACCCTTCCATAAGCCGTTGCCCAGCGCCTCAAACTTTATGCCGTCCGAAACAGGCTCGCCCTTTGCGAGATATATTACGAATTCTCCGCCTTCGCGCATTTTAAGCGTGAGAGATGCGGGCTTTGCCTGCAAATCTTCAAGCGACGACGGCGACAGATATTTGCCGCTTAAGCCTATCACGCCCCAGCCGTTTTTAACGGGAGATATTATGATGAGCTTGCCGTCCAAGGGCATATCTATAGTAAAATCCTGCCTGTCTTTGAGCGCGCCGCCCTTGCCCGCAAACCAGTCATACCAAATAAGCCCCTCTTCCGGCGTCTGCCAGCGCTGGGCTTTGGGCTGCATCATAAGCCCCGCATCGGCGTAGTCTTTTACGTCGACCCAACCTTTGACGGGTATGGGCTTGCCAAAGTCAAGCTGTTCTTCGGGCTTGGTGAGACTCATGCCGTTTTTAAACTTGGGGTCTTTGTCGGCGTATTGCGACAGGTTGTGCAGCATTATGGCCGCACTGCCGTATTTAAGGGGCGCAATTACCCTATAAGCGTACTTGCGGTTTGAAAGCGGCTGAGCAAATATAGAATCGGGCAGCGGCACCGCAGGGGCAAGCGGCCTCAAGATTTCGCCGTCGTTATAGCATAGGCGCATTATTAGGTCTTTAACAAAGTCGTCAGGGTCGTCCGAAAGGTATACGGGCGCGCCGGAAAGCGCCTTTGAGACGGCCATGTCTTTTGACGCAAGCGCATCGCTTGAATGGAACATATCGTGATCAGGCCAGTATAGGTGCGCAAGCCACATCGTATTTTGATAAGACTGGTAAAGGTGCGACTTTGCCGTGTTGGGCTTGCCCTTAAAATAGTCTACAGAACACCTTATTACGGAACTGTGCTTGGCGTTAAAGAATGTTGCGCCGCCGTGCGCCATGCAGTTTATAAGGCCGTCAAGCTTGGTTTCGCAGGCGTCTTCAAGCGCCTGAGAGCACCAGTTGTTGCGCTGCGCGGCGTCGCCCAAATTTTTAACTTTGGGCGCATAGCCCGTCTGCACGTCGATTTTCACAAAGTCAAAACCGTAGTCTGCCACAGAGCCCATGAAGGCGTCGTAAAACTTTTTAGAATCGGCCTCGGACTTGCCGGGCATCAGGGTGTCTTTTGAGACGGTCAGCAAAGAGTCGTTAAGCACGCCCAAATCATTGTCGGTGCTTATGCCGTTCCAGAGGCCGTAATAGCAATGCCAAAGGCCGAACCACTTTATGCGGTTTTCATTGCGCATAGAAATAAGCTTGCCCCAGCCGCCCTTAAAGCGCGCGTCGTCGGGTCTGAAGCTTTTAAGCTTAAGCTTTTCTTCGATTTGAAACCCGTCGTCCACCAAGAACCAGCGCACGGGCACGCCGCTTTTGCGGATTTTCTCAACTGTGTCGCAAAGAAGGTCTATATTGATATTCTTGTGATACTGCTCCCAACTGCACCAACCCAGATATTTGAAGGCCTCGGGATAGGTTTTGTCGTAGATGAAATTCGCTTTGCCCTTCACAAGGGGCGACGCAAGGGCGATTTTCCACGCTTCGCGGATGGCGTCATAAGGATTGTCGGCGGTGGCCCAAGAAAGAAGCGGCACCCTGCCTTGCAAATTGTTTGCGCCGAAGTTTGAGCTTTTCAAATCTATGCCGTCAGGGTCTACCGCATAAAGCCACGACACGCTTTTGCCCGCAGTTATGGGCAAGAGCGCCATGTATTTGCCGTTTGCGAGCTTGAGCAGCGCATATTGTCCGTTGCGGCCGCTGCTTACGTAAACTGCGTCTTGCGAGGGCGAGCGCGTAAAGGTGTCGCCGAAGACGGGGTCCGCCACCCACGGGTTAAGCCTGTTTGCGACGTAAGGATAGTTTTCCGACCAAGTGCCGTCGGCCGCAAAAAAACACATTGCTTCATACTTGGGCAAACGCAGCCTGCGGGTTACATCGGCGCCGTCAACTTTTGCGCGCGGCTCAAGATTTGCAATTTCGGCATAGCCGCTTGGGGCTTTGACGAGATCCAAAATGTTGTCGCCTATAAAAATGTCGGAATTTTCATTTAATATGGGCGCAGAGGCATTGCAGCCCAAAACGCCAAAGGTCATAACGCCCCCAAGTGCGGCCGTCGCCGCATAAAGAAAAGTCTCTTTCATCATATTTGCTCTTTCAAAAAATGTTAGAGGTTTAAATGTAGCGGGGCGCGCGGGCTTTTCCAGAAAAAAACGCGGCAGAATTCAAGAGCCCACCATACATCCGACACGTTAAAAAAATGTTCGAAAGCTTCCCCTATTATGAAAATTTAAGATGTAAAAAAATGCATAAAGCGCGCCGCCGCGCATTTAAAGAGGGACAAAGCGCCTTGCGGGCACGCTTAAAAAATACACCGCCTCTCACGGGGAGAAAAATTTTAAAAAAAAGCTTGGCAACGGGTTGAAAAAAAGTAGAGTCGCCTCTTCATTTTTAACTTTAGCTTGGTAGGGTATCCAAGTGGCTAAAGGGCGCGGACTGTAAATCCGTTCACCTCGGTGTTCGTCGGTTCGAATCCGACCCCTACCACCATTTATATAAAAAACCGCAGAGTTTTCTGCGGTTTTTTTGTGCCTGTTATTGGTCGGATGAGAAGAGACGGTTCGAACACAAAAGTTTTGCGCATGCAAACGCTTTTGGGCGAAGCTTTGCGCCGAGAAAGACCCGAAGCCTGCGCAGGGGCTAGACGTGCGCCATGTGCCCGCGAGTTAGCCCGACACCTACCACCATTTTAAGAAGGCTCGCAACAACAATTTGCGAGCCTTCTTTTTGTTCTAAAACAAATTTGGCATTTTACCCAACTGCGTCAAATTCAGCCAATAAACGCCACTTCCCGCCAAAAAATTGCACAACAATGTGCCAACATTTATTTTTAAAAGAGACCAGATTTGAGAATATCTCGGTTATATCCCTGTTAAACATTCGTACGGAATTATTCATGATTTGCAAGAGTCCGGATTATTAAATAAATATCCCGGTGATTCATTAAAATTGCTTAATGCGGTTTTTGATAAAAACACGTACGAGATATTTCATCTTGAAGAATACCTAAATGATATCGCTTGTGCTAATCCTGAATTAAAAAACAGGCAGGAATTCAGAAATTTAATGCGGCTTGCAAAAGCCTAAATCTATTTATGCATAGCGATGTAATTTTTGATTTTGGAGGCAATCCGTTTTAGCGATTCGTAGAAGCCGTCGTTTAGTGTAATCGTGTTGATTTCAGCCCATTAGTCGAGTCTAGCGCCCACTTCAAAATCATTCTTATTGTGAACATTTAAGTCAAATACCCAAAGCGGTGTTTTAACCGCTTGATTTTATTTTTTTGGCGGGCAATATACGGTTTAAGCTGAAGCCCGAATATTTCAAAACCCTGCATTGCGGTTGGCGCGACGTAATAATTTGCCGCGCAAACGCTTCTTATTTTAATTTTTATCCTTAAGCGCGCGCTTATATCATGCATACACAACTCATAGAAATACTCTGTCTGCTCGCATTTTGCATAACGCTGTTTATGCTGCAAAAACCGCGCATGGATGTGGTAGCGCTCATCGCAATAATAGGCCTTTCAATAATAGGCCCGCTCGACTTTGCTGACGCCGTAAGCGGCTTTGGCAACCCCATCATAGTCCTTATTGCCCTGATGTTTGTAATAAGCGAAGGCCTGCTGCGCACGGGCGTATCATACCGCGTGGGCGCTTGGATTTTAAGAAAGTCTGGCAGAAGCGAGACCAAAATAATAGTGCTTATAATGGTTGCGGCCTCGCTATTGGGCGCGGTGATGAGCACGACGGGCGTCATAGCGATATTTTTGCCCATAGCCTTAAGCCTTGCCGCCCGCTTAAAAATTTCGCCGTCAAAAATCTTGATGCCGCTTTCTATGGCGGGGCTCATAGGCGGCATGATGACCTTGGTTGCGACAGCCCCAAACATGATTATGAGTGCGGCGCTGGTGCAAAGCGGGCATAACGGCTTTAGCTTTTTTGCCTTTACGCCCATAGGCCTTGCGGTCTGCGCAATGGGTGTTGTTTACATGCTTTTTATGCGCCGCTTTTTGGGCGGCCGCGCAGAGCCTCACGCGCCCGCAGGCGCGCGCAAAACCCTTAAAGACTTTGTGGATGAATACGCGCTCAACGGCCGCGACAAGCTTTTTTATGTCCGCCAAGATTCGCCTTGCACGGGCAAACCCCTTAAAGATTTGCCCCTCAGAAACAACTACAGCATAAACATACTTTGCGTTGACAGGCGCGAGAGGTTTAACCGCGAAGTTTTTCAGGCTTCCGCAGAAACGCGCTTGAAGGCCGGCGACATACTCTTTGCCGATACCGAAGGCAACGCAGACGCCGCAAGCGCCGCGGCAAAATCTCTCGGCTTTGACGACATGGGCATAGGCGGCCCGTATTTTACGGATAGGTCTATGCAAGTCGGCATGGCAGAAATTGCAATGCCGCCAGAGTCATCGCTTATCGGCAAAACCGTGCTTGAGGCAAAATTCCGCTCTCGCTACGGCATAAACATAGTCGGCATACGCCGCAACTCAAAGCCCATAGACGGCAATATTCTTGAGGCAAAGCTCAAGATGGGCGATATCCTGCTTGTGATAGGCCCTTGGCGCGCAATAAAGCGCCTGCGCCATGAGAATGCCGACTTCCTCATACTGACCATGCCTGCCGAGCTTGACGACGCCGCAGACGCGCCCGACCGCGCGCCCTATGCCGTGCTCAGCCTGCTTATAACCGTGCTTATTATGATGACGGGCAAGGTGCCAAACGCCATGGCCGCCATGATAGGCTGCCTCTTCATGCTCTTCTTTAAATGCCTTGACGTGCAAAAGGCCTACAAAGCAATCAACTGGTCAAGCATAGTTCTGATTGTTGGCATGATGCCCTTTGCAAAAGCGTTAGAAATAACGGGCGGCATAGACATTGCCGCAAACGCCCTGCTTAAGATTAGCGACGGCGCGGGGCCGCATACCGTGCTTGCCGCGCTTTTTGCGCTTACCATGTTTGTGGGGCTATTTGTGTCTAACACGATTACGGCGATACTTCTTGCGCCCCTTGCGCTTACCTGTGCAGAGATTTTGCACGTCTCGCCCTACCCCTTTGCAATGACGGTTGCGATTGCGGCTTCTACGGGCTTTATGTCTCCGCTTTCATCCTCCATCAACATACTGGTTTGGGAGCCCGGACGCTACACCTTTTGGGACTTTATGCGCATAGGCCTGCCCTTCTCTCTGCTGGTAATGGCCGTATGCGTATTTTTGATACCGGCGCTTTTCCCGTTTTAAAGAAAACCCGCGCGCGGGCGGGCTTAAACTTTTACGCAAAAAAAGCCCCGAAATTTCGGGGCTTTCTGCGGAAATTTTTATAAGGCATCACCTAAAGGCGCAGCACATATACACCCGCCAGAGTCTGCTTAAGCTCCGTATCCAAAATCCAGAAACGGCGACCTTCAAGCTCTATCAAAAACTCGCGCGTGGCGCCGTTATAGCCGCTTATTAGGATGGGCATAACACCGCCTTCGGGCTTCATCTCGGTAACTTTTAAAAGCTCAAGCTTGCCTATCCAGCTTTGCGAGTTTGGCTGCGCGGCGCGCTCTGCCATGCGGTCTTGAATCTTTGAATAAAGCGCCGAATGCTTCACATAGGCCAAAAAGGGCATCCCTTGGTTCATAAATTCACCCGCCTCGGAATCATTCAAAGAAATCTGATTAAAGCGAAAGCCGAATCTTTCCAGGTATCTGTCTACGCGCTCCAAAACTTCGCGATAGTCGCGGGCGCGCATAGGCTCAGACTGGTCGGAATATGTCTTTTCCACAAAGCGCCCCAAATCCGCAAAATCAAAACCCGGGTAAACCGTGGCAAGTATCTCCACAATAGGTTTCGGCAGCTTTGCGGCCAGGCCGAGGTTTTCAACGGAGGAAATGCCGACATAGCGTATGGTAATGTCGGCAAAGTCCGAAAACTGAACGCGGTTGCGCAACTCGTTACGCATCTGCTCTACATTCGGACGCACATGGTGGGCGCTTTCTTGCGCAAAAACAGAAACACAAGCGCCCATGCAAAGCGCAGCAATCAGGGGTTTTATTTTTTTTATTTTCATAAATTTAAAATGTTGCGCGAGTGCGTTTGCGTAAACCCGAGGCCTAAACCGCAAGCTTTACTTTATGTATTTTTTTGTGATGTCGGCAAGTTTCACTCGAGAGGTGTTTAAGTCAGAATAACAACCCTTAACTTCTGTCGTGATTTTTGCAAGGTCTGTGCCGCCGGCCGAAGAGCCGCCCAAAAGACTGCCCACCGTAGAAATCGACGTGCTTACGTCTTTGAGAGAATCTTTCGAAGGCATTTTTGCAACAGTTTGCGAAAGCCTGTCGGCCGATGTCTGCACTTCGGCGTAGGCCGCCTTAAAGTCTGCGGGACACTGCGACAAATCGGCCTCTTTCACATTTTTTACAATCTCGGCCAGTTTTTCCGCAGTCAGGTTTTTTGCCTTAAAGTCTGAAAAATTTTGGGGCAAGGCGTTTAATTTATCCATGGCGCTTTTAATTTGCGTTGCATAAGAAGAATCCGCAACGGCAGTCTGCGCGATCTGCGTTTGCGCAACTTGCGATGCCGCGCTTGAAAGCGCACCCGCCCATGAAGAGCTTTCTGCGCAATATCCGAAAGACGACGCCCAAAGCGTCAAAACAATCGAAACCTTAATTTTTGAATTTTTCATAATTGATATAATTCGAATTTTAACAGTAATTTTAAAAATTTTTCAATGCGATTTTAAAGCAATTTTTGGTTAAGCCCGACTTACTGTGCGGGTTTTTCCTCTACGATTATCCTAAAACCCGTCATGCGGCTGCGCGAATGTTCTTTGATGGGCGTCTCCGGAAAATCCAAGAGCGAATCCGTAGCGGTCTGCGCGTTGCCGCCCACCGCAGCGTAAGACACGCCGTCCGAAGCCCTCACAACGACTATTTCGGAAACATTGCCGAGCAAATCGCAAAACCCGCCGTCGTTCGGCTTTTTGGTGCCTACGGCCTGCGTTTTTTCGGAGCTGTTTGAGATGTTCCAAGATATCGCGTTAATGTCCACATATTTGAGTGAACCCAGCGCCTTCTTTGTCATTTCAATATCGGGCAAAGAAACTTTCTTGCCGAATAACCAACTTAAGCGCTTGCAGAATTTTTCCGCCTCTTCAAAGGTTACGGAATCTACGGGCAAATCGTCGCCCTTCGAGCGGCTGGGGTTGTCCTGCATAATCTTTGAATACAGAGACTGCGGGATTTCCGTAGAATACATATAAATCTTGTCGTAACCCGCCACAGGCTTCAGTCGCGACTTTACGATGTCGCTGATTTCGGGCAGCTCTCTTACCATGTAATTTATGTATCTAAGCTCAAGGGCAAGGTCTTCGGGCACTATTGAAGAGCCCTCTTTGAAATCTTTCTTAAACTGCTCGGTCTTTCTTATAAGGTTTGATGAAATTTCGGCAATGTCCGAATATTTGCCTTCAAAAAGCAGCTTATCCATGGCGTCTTTTTGGTCTAAAATTTCTTTGCCGAAGCGCGAGCTGAACACCCTGTCGCGACGTCTTAAAATTTCTTTGGCGCGCTCTTCCGAAGCCGTAATGCTCTTGGGGAAAAGCTTGTTTATGCGCGCCTGCATCTGCGCGGCGTCCGACAGATATTCGGCGGCCTGCATATAGTCGGCCTTTTTCTCCGCCTCGTCGGCGTCGCTCAAAAGCTTTTTCAAATCTCCTTCAAGGGGGGCGCTGCGCAGGCTGTCAAGCGCGCCTTCGATGCGCTGCTTGCGCGCAAAGTCTACATAGGGCGTGTTGGGATGCTCGATGCTGATTTTTACTATTTTTTCAACGGCGGACTGATACGCCGACTGCGCGTCTGCCCAACGTTTTTCCTCATTGGCCTTATCGCCCTCGCGCTCAAGCGCCAAGCTTTCTTCGTAAAGGGGCTTTGCCGACATCATGCGACGCCTGCGCTCAAAGTCTGCGGTGCGGCTTATGCTTTTATATTCGGAAAGCGGAAAGTCTGAATTGATTTTATTTTGCAGCTCATAAGCCTTGTTGTAAAGATCCGCCGCCTGCGCTATGAGCCCCGCTTCATCGGCGGCTTCGGCGCGCTTTTGAAAATCTGTAACTGTGTCGTAAAAAGATTTTGCGTCGATATTCTGCAAAAGGGTTTGCGATTTTAAGAGCCTGTTATTTTGTAGCCTGTCCGTGCTGCCCGTGATTGATATGTATTTTTCACGCAGAGCCACCGCGCGGCGCAAATCGGCCACGTCCTTTTCATCGACAGCACCTATCTCTTTGCGCTTCGCAAATTGGTTTTCTATGTTTTCAGCCTCTCGAAGATAGGCCGATGTATCTTCAACGGTTTCAATAGAAGACGTTGCGGCGGAAGACTGGGGGCCCGGCTGCATTATCGTAAGCAGATATGCGCCGCCGAGAACCACCGCGGAAATAAGAAAAACGTATATAATCTTGGCTACGGACATTTCTTTAATGGGGAGTAAATATTTTTAAGACATTTTTGGGTTTACGCGCGCAAATGTCAAACGTTCCTTGCAAAAAAGGGCGCGCATTAAATGCGCACCCTTTTTTAAAGACGGTGAAAAGCAAATACTACTGCTTGGAAGTCTTTACTTCTATGATGTCGTGCGGGGCGCTTTCGCGCTGACCCGCGTTTGATACCAAGGCGTAGCGCGCATTCTTCTTAAGCTCCGCCAAATTGGATGCGCCGAGATACCCCATGCCGCTCTTGATACCGCCGACATACACGGCCAAAAGCTCGTCAAGCGGGGTTGAAACTTCTTTGAGGGCTTCAATGCCTTCGGCGGTAAGCTTGTCGGCCTTGTCTTTGGTGTCATGTCCGTAGCGCGCCGCGCTGCCGGCTTTCATAGCCGCAACAGAACCCATGCCGCGATACTGCTTATACATCTTGCCGTTGATTTCCATAATCTGCCCGGGAGCTTCCGGACAACCCGCCAAGATGCCGCCGCATATCATTGCGTCGGCGAGCGTGAGCGCCTTTACCATGTCGCCGCTCTTGGTTATGCCGCCGTCGGCTATTATTTTAACGCCGCTTTTTTCTGCCTGACGGCTGCAAACGTAAAGCGCGGTAAGCTGCGGTATGCCAACCCCCGCAACTATGCGGGTTGTGCAAATAGAGCCCGGCCCCTGCCCTATTTTAACGGCGTCAACGCCCTTTTGCGCCAAGAAATCTACGCCCGCGGCGCTGGTTACATTGCCCGCAATTATGGTAAGTTCTTTAAAGTTGGCGCGCAAAAGCTCTACAATTTCGCCGACGCCCTGCGTAAAGCCGTGCGCGGTTGAAACTGCGGCGGCGTCCAAGCCGCGCTCCACCATTGCGCCCACATTGTGCAGAATCTGGTCTTTGTCTAGCGTGCCGTCGGGCAAGCGCACGGGGGCTATTGCCGCGCCGCAAACCAGCCTGAATTTTGCATCCCTGGCGGGTTTTACATGAGCCTTATGCTCATCCAAAATCCTTTCGATGTCGCTAAGGGTAAAGAGGCCGCAAAGCCTGTCGGAATCATCTACAATCAAGAGCTTGTGGACGCCGAAGTGCTCCGTAAAAAATTTGTCTGCCGCGGCGATAGGGTCTTTGCCGAGCTCTTTTTGCGCAATTGTAAAAACTTCTGAACGCGGCGTCATCGCTTCAGAAACAAGCATTGAAGCATACCTCTCCTTAACAACCCTGCCGGAAAGCAAGCCCACAAGCTTGTTTGTCTTGTCTACAACGGGGAAAGTGCGGAAGCGATATTTGCGGTCTTCAATCTTATGCAAAACATCGCCTATATATTGGTCGGGCAAAACTTTTATGGGTTCTTGTATCAGGCCGTGTATGTAATTTTTGACCCTGCCGACTTCCGCAAGCTGGTTTTCGGGCGTCATGTTATAGTGCAAAAGCCCCATGCCGCCGTTGCGCGCCATGGCTATTGCCATTTGCGATTCCGTAACGGTGTCCATGTCTGAAGATATAATGGGCATTGAAAGCGAAATTCGCTCGGAAATGGCCACATCCAGCCTGGTCTGCTTGGGCAGCACTTGCGAATATTGAGTGGCAAGCGTAACATCGTCGTAGGTCAAAGCCTGTGATGGGTTGACGCGGAAAAACTTATCCGCGGATAAAAAGAAGGCTTCGTCAATGGGATTACTCATAAATTTGTCCTTAGCTATAGTTTTATATCCCCAAATAGCGTTATCCCCGTTCGAGATTTCTGTCAACAAATTTTTACGCCGCAAGGCGCAGGGCTAATCTTTTGCGGCAGGAATATTTTGCGATTTATATTCATCGCTGCGCAGCGTTCCGTCCACAAGGTATATTATGCGGTCGGCTATATCCAATATGCGGTTGTCGTGCGTAACCAAAATCACGCTTACGCCTATTTCTTTGGACATCTTTTTAATAAGCTCTACAACTTCGCGGCCGCTTTTTTCGTCGAGCGATGCCGTAGGCTCATCCGCCAAAACTATATGGGGTTTGCGTATGAGCGCGCGCGCTATCGCAACCCTCTGCTTTTGCCCGCCCGATAAGTGCGAGGGCTTTTTATGCGCTTGGTCTGCAATGCCTACGGTCTCAAGCACGTCAAGCGCCTTTTGGGCGGAAGATTTTGCTGTCTCGCGGCCGTCAAAAGCAAGCGGCAGCTGCACGTTTTGGCATACTGTTATGGAGTCTATAAGGTGGTGGCTTTGAAATATAAAGCCTATATCGCGCCTGATTTTGCGAAGGCGCTTGTGGCTTGCGCCGTTAAGTGCTTTTGAGCATACGCTCACATCCCCTTTTTGAAGGGTGAGCTGCGCGCCTATTATTTTAAGCAACGTTGACTTGCCCGAACCCGAAGGCCCCATGATTATGCAAATCTCCCCCGCTCTGAAATCCACGCTCACGCCGTGCAACACTTCTTTAACGCCGTCGCCTTCGCGATAGCTGTGGTGCAGGTCTTTTACACTAATTATGGGTTGCGGGTTCGTCACGCGTCTTAAGGTTGACAGCCCATACTTTAAATGTACCGCGATTTTTCAAGCTTTTTAAATTGCGCAAGGACCTATGGGCTTTGCGCGGATGTCAAAAATGCATTGTTAAGGGGATTTTTAGTTGACCAAGCTTTCCCAAACTTATTCAATATAACCCAAATTCTAAAGCAGATTAAAAAGGAAGATTATATGGATTTAAGAGGAGGAATTATTTTTGCTTCGGCGGCTCTTGCTGTATTGGCAACAACGGCGTGCACTTCAAAAGCGCCCCAAAAACCCGCGCAAAGCTTGACGCTTGAAGAGGGGTTTAAAAACCCGCCCGCAATAACCAAGCCCGCCGTATACTGGTATTGGCTTAACGACAATATTTCAAAAGATGGCGCGCTTAAAGACCTTGAGGCCATGAATGAAGTGGGCATAGGCACGGTGTTCATAGGCAACATAGGCAATCAGGCCGGAGAATTCGGCAAAGTGCCGTTTAACTCCCAGGAGTGGTGGGACGTCATGCGCGCTTCCCTCAAAAAGGCGGGAGAGCTCGGGATAGACATAGGTATTTTTAACTCTCCCGGGTGGAGCCAGTCTGGCGGGCCTTGGATTACGCCGGAGCGCTCTATGCGCTACCTTGCATATTCCGAAATCAAAGTTAAAGGCGGCGCAAAGATTGAAGAAAAACTGCCCGTTGCCGGAGAAAATTTTGAAGATGTGCGCGTAATAGCCTTTAAAGCGCCCAAAGACGACGGCGTTCTTTTCAGCGCCTTAAAGCCCGCCGTAACGTCTGCGCCGGCCATTGAAAATATAGCCCTGCTTGCCGACGGCGCCGAAGATAAAAGCGTATTCTTTGACGGTTCCTTAAAGACCGCAGAGATATATTTTGCCGCGCAGCAAGAATTCAGCGCGCGCGGGCTTACATTTATTTTGAGCAGCTATACAAAGGCCGACGCCGAACTTTTTGCAAAAATCAACGGCGAGTGGAAGAGCGTTAAAAGTTTTAAGATAAATCGCACGCATCACAGAAAGCTTGTGAACATTGTGGGGTTTAAGCCCTATGCGCCGCTGGCTTTTGCGCTGCCTGCGGTCAACGCCAAAGAGTTTAAGCTTAAGCTCACAAACATAGAAGAAGCGGCTATAGCGGAAGTGCGGCTTTCAAGCGCCGCCCCGCTTGAATATTACGCCGAAAAGCAACTTGCAAAAATGCACCCAAACCCCGCGCCCGACTGGTATTCATACATGTGGCCCGCGCAGGCCGCCCTTGACGTAAAAGAAGACGCCGTGCCCTCTGCGGAAGTCTTAGACATAAGCAAATACATGTCCAAAGACGGCACGCTTGTTTGGAACGCGCCAAAGGGCGAATGGATAATACAGCGTCTGGGCATGCTTTCAAGCGGCGTTACGAATAACCCCGCCTCGGGCTCTGCGCGCGGGTTGGAAACCGATAAGATGAGCAAGGCGCATATCGCCTACCATTTTGACTCATACATGGGCGAAGTTTTAAAGCGCGTGCCGGCCGAAGACCGCAAAACATTTAAGTATGTGGTGCAAGACAGCTATGAAACAGGCTCGCAAAATTGGACGGACGGCTTTGGCGAAGAATTCAAGGCGCGCTACGGCTACGACCCTCTTAAATTTGCGCCCGTCTTAAGCGGCAGGATAGTTGACAGCCCCGAAATTTCAGACCGCTTTTTGTGGGACTTGCGCCGCCTGATTGCCGACAAAGTTGCGTATGACTATGTGGCGGGGCTCAGGGAAGCGTCTCATAAAAACGGCCTTAAAACCTGGCTTGAATGTTACGGACACTGGGGTTTCCCTGCGGAGTTTCTGCAATACGGCGGACAGTCCGACTTTGTCGCCGGGGAGTTTTGGAACGAGGGCTTGGGCACGGTTGAAAACCGCGCGGCTTCGTCATGCGTGCACACCTACGGCAAGGGCTTGGTTTGGTCGGAAAGCTTCACGGCGGGCGGCAAAGACTATCAGCGCAGCCCCGCCATGCTTAAGCGCAGGGGAGACTTGGCCTTTACAGAAGGCGTTAATAAAACCCTGCTTCACGTATATATGCATCAGCCCTACGAAGACAAAACCCCGGGCGTAAACGCGTGGTTCAGCACAGAATTCAACCGCAAGAACACTTGGTTTTTCATGATGAAGCCCTTTGTTAAATATATGCAAAGGTGCATGTTCATGCTGCAACAGGGCGTCAATGTTGCGGACATCGCATATTTTATAGGCGAAGATACGCCCAAGATGACGGGTGTTGCAGAGCCCGCGCTTCCCTACGGCCGCAATTTTGACTATATCAATGCCGAAGTTATTTGCGGCAAACTTGAAGTCAAAGACGGAGAATTTGTCCTGCCGCACGGCACATCTTACAAGCTTTTGGTGCTGCCCCCGCAAGAGACCATGCGCATAGAGGTGCTTAAGAAAATAAAGAAGCTGGCGGAAGACGGCGGCACGGTGCTTGGCCCTAAACCCCTGCGTTCGCCCAGTCTTCAAGACTATCCGCAGTGCGATGCCGAAGTTAAAAAACTAGCCGACGAGCTTTGGGGGAACGTCGACGGCGCGAACGTAAAATTCAGGAAGGTCGGCAAAGGCATAATTGCCTCAAACCTAAGCGCCGAAGAAGCGCTGAAACTTGCGGGCTGCCCCAATCCCGACTTTGCGTCCGACAATAAAAAACTCGCCTATGTGCACCGCACAGACGGCGAAACGCAGATTTATTTTGTGAGCAATCAAGACGGCAAAGATGCGAAGGCCGAAACGTCTTTCAGGGTGCAGGGCTTGGCGCCCGAGCTTTGGGATCCGCTCTCCGGCGACATAAGGCCGCTTCCCGCATTTTCACAGACAAACGGCATGACGACGGTTCCGCTTGAATTTGCGCGCTACGGCAGCGCATTCATAGTCTTCCGCAAAACGGGTATGCCCACGGCCGCAGGGTTTGCTGGCAACTTCCCGCCGCTTAAGACGCTTGCGGAAATATCCGCAGATTGGAAAGTTGATTTTGCGAACAAAACTTTCGGCCCAAAAGAAACCCTTGTTTTCAACAAGCTTGAAGATTGGAGCAAATCCGCAAATGCCGAAGTCAAATACTACTCTGGCGAGGCGTCGTATAAAAACAGCTTCACGCTTAAGGGCGCTGCAAAGTTTAAGAAAATTGCAATAAGCCTCGGCGACGTGCAAGCGCTTGCCGAAGTAAAAATAAACGGTCAGTACGCGGGCGGCGTCTGGACGCATCCTTATGTGTTAGACATCACGCCCTTTGTGAAAGAAGGCGTAAATACTATCGAAGTAAATGTGGTCAACACGTGGGTTAACAGGCTTGTGGGCGACGCCTTGTTGCCGCCGCAAAAGCGCTATACCTGGCTTTTGGTAAACCCCTTTAAGCCCGAAACAAAGCTTATGCCTTCGGGCTTGCTTGGTCCGGTAAAAGTAGAGGGGCTTGAATAAACACAACGCGCAAACACAACGCGCATTTAAAAAAGCGGCGGAATATTCCGCCGCTTTTTTCATCCTCAAAATTTTGCGATGGCGTTTTTATTTGTTTAAAGGGGGCATATCAAGCGTGCGCTCTCTGAAGTTTTTTATGCGGTGGAAGGTCAAAAAATTGGCGTCGTGCTGATTGTGCGCGTTTGCCGCGCCGTCAAAGGCCGCCGTGCGGCTCGCAAAAATAATATCGTCGCCGTCAAAGAGCCAATCCGCATATTGAAATCCGTCGCAAACGGGATTTGGCGACTGCAAGATTATGCTTTCAACCTTCCAGACTTTGTCGGGGTCTTGAGCCGATATAAGAGCAAGGGTATTGCGCATTGAACCTGTGCGCAAAAAATTGTCGGCCGTCCACATTTCTTCCGGTATATAGTTTGAAAGCGCGTAATAGCGTCCGCTTTTTTCATCGCGCCTTATCGTGAATTTTTTGGAGGAGCCGGGCAAGCGCGCAAACTCGCCGTCAAATTTTATTTTTTTGCCGTCCCCAGAAACGCGTATGACGGCGGCGCTGTCGTCAGAGGCGCAACCCGCGCGTAAAATTATGCTCATTTCGCCGTTTGGCAGCGCCACGGCGTTGCCCTCAAGCCAATTATCAAAGGCGGGGCTGCGCGCGGCAACAGGAAAGTCTATCGCATTTGAGAGCGTCCAAGAAGAGGCCTTGAGCAAGTCGGCATTTTCGTCGGCGGACATCATGAAGGAGCTGAATGAACCCCACTTTGCGCCCTTCTCTATAAACTCCATGGCGCGCCATATTCTGCCGTTATGCCAAACCATAGGCACGGGCGCCGTATGGCAACCGCGCCCGTCTTCGGGCAGGATTATAACGCCGGAGTTTTCATCTTTGGGCTCTGTCCAAGTATGGCCGCCGTCGACAGACTTGCGTATCACGCAGCGCCCGCCGTTTGCGTCGGGACCCATCAGATAAAGCGCGCCGCCATGCCGGAAGAGGTTTGACCAAAACGCATTCACGCGGGAAACAGCTTTCCACGTTTTGCCGCCGTCTTGCGATTCATAAATTAACGTGACAGCTTCATTCTTCTCTTTTGACATGGGACCGAAAAAATCGTGAGAGGCTACGAGCCCGCCGCCCGGAAGCGCGCAAAGCGACGGAGACCCTATGTATTTGCCGCCGCCCGCATAACTGTGAGCTATTACACAGCCCGGCACTTTTGAAAAGTCGAAAGCGAGCTTTGCGATTTCGGCATCGCTTAAATAAGTTTTTGCGGGCTTTTTATCTTGGGCGCGCGCCGCTGAAAAAGCGCATAAAAAAAACACACACGCGCAAAGCGCAAATTTGAATATGACTGTTTTCATTGTTTGGCCATTTTAATCGTTGTTGATCGGCGGAGTATCCAAAGTCCTATCTCTGAAGTTTTTTATGCGGTGGAAAGTCAAAAAATTGGCGTCGTGCTGATTGTGCGCGTTTGCCGCGCCGTCAAAGGCGGATGTGCGCGAAAGCGCTATGATGTCGTCGCCGTCAAAATCCCAGTCGAGATATTGAAACCCGCGATAGTCAACGTCCGAGGTTTTAAAAATTACGCTTTCTACAATCCACGGCGCGCCGAGGGTTTTGCATGACACAAGCATGACGGTGTTGCGCACCTTGCCGTTGCGGTCGGCACCCCTGAACTCTTCTTCTATGTGGTTTGAGAGCGCGTAATACTTGCCGCTTTTGGCATCGTAGCGAACGGAGAATTTTTTGCCGCCGCCCGGGAATCGGAATACTTTTGACTTGTCAAAAGATACGCTCTTGCCATCTGCGGATGCGTCTATAAGAACCGACAAGTCATCCGAAGCGCTAGTAAGGCGGGGCATTATGTAAATTGCGCCCGTCTTTACGTCTTCAACCATGTTGCCCTCAAGCCAGTTTGCGAGAGCCGCAGTTATAAAATCTTTCTCAAGCGTAAGCGGGTTTGAATATTGCCAAGAAGAGCTTTTTAACAAATCGGCGTCTTCGGGCGCAGAAAATGTTACGGCGGCAAGCGGGTCTTCCCACTTTGCGCCGACTTTTTTAAGCTCAAGCGCACGCCATATCCTGCCCTTTGCGACTATCATGGATGTCGGCGCCGTATGAAAGTAATAACCCTTTATGGGACGGTCAAAAAGACCGCTGTTTTCGTCTTTGGGCTCAGACCATGTTTTGCCGCCGTCTTCAGACCTGCGTATGGCCATCTTGCCGTTTGCGGTTAGTATGCCCATAATATACAGCGCGCCCCTGTGATAAAAAAGCTTTGAAAAAAATTGGTCAAACTGCGCTATTTTGCGCCAAGTTTCGCCGCGGTCTTCAGATACATAAAGCCCCGCGCGCCCTTCTCCGACCAAACGTCCCTTGGGGCCAAAAAGGTCATGCATGGCGTAGATTTTGCCCTCCGCAAAACATAAAGACGGAGACCCTATGTAAGTTTCCGAAGAAGCGGGAACATAAGCTATCGCTTTGCCGCAAAGCTTTTCTTCAACCGCCTTAAAGTCGGCAGGCGCATCCGCACCCAAAACAACGCGCGCCGCAAACACAAGCGCAAAAAAAATGCCCGATTTTTTACACATACCTGCCTTTCAAAATTTAAAATTTGCCCCGCAACGCCTTTCTTAAACGTTTTTGCAGATTATTTGCAAGCCCCCGCAAAGCGCAAGAAAAATTTTAGCACAAAGCCGCGCATAACATTTGAAAGTCAAAAATATTTTGAAGCGACACAGACCTGCCCTAAAAGCATTAGCCAAACCTTAACGAGCGATTGAAGATGCAGAGCAAGGCGCGGCGTCTTGCCCATTCGGGGTATTTGGCTAAAGCCAAGGCTTCTCACAAAAGCTTTAGAATTCAGAAGCTTTGGCGCAATGGGGTTTGCCTTCAGACGAGTATAAAGGGCGGGATTGACGGACGAAGTGTACTTGAGTACATGAGTGTCGAAATCCCGCTCTTTAACGGAGTATCAAGCCAATACCGTTCGCCAAATAAATCAGTCCTTGAAAACGCGCTTAAAGAATCCGCCGCCGTCCTTGCTTTCGTCATGGGCGTCGCCGCAAGCCTTGGCAAAGGCTTCAAGCTTTTCGAGCTGTTCCGGGGTCATTTTGCGCGGCACTTCTATGTTTACCTTTACAAACTGGTCGCCCTTTCTTTCAGAGTGCAAAACTGGCATACCCTGCCCCTTTATCTTGAAAAGCGTGCCGGGCTGCGTACCCGCAGGTATTTTAAGGTTTACCCTGCCCGAAAGCGTGGGCACTTCAAGCGTGCCGCCGAGAGCCGCAAGCGTGAACTTTATGGGCATTTCGCAATAAAGGTCGTCATTGTCGCGCGCAAAAAAATCAGACTGTGCCACAACTATGACGACATATAAATCTCCGTATGGGCCGCCGTCGAGGCCCGCATTGCCCGCACCCGTCTTGCGCAGGCGAGAACCCGTGTAGACGCCGGCAGGTATCTTGATTTTAACTTCGCTGCGCTCTTTTTTACGCCCCGTGCCGCCGCAATCTTCGCAAGGGTTTTCAATTATCTTGCCTGTGCCGCCGCATTTGGGGCAGGTTTGGCTGAAGCGTATAAAACCGTTGCTTTTTGTTACCGAACCAGTGCCCTTGCAAGTAGAGCAGGTTTTTCTTTCGGTACCGGGCTTTGCGCCAGTGCCGCGGCAAGTTGGGCACTCCACAAAACGATTATACTTTATGGTTTTTTCCGCACCGACGGCCGCCTCTTCAAGGCTTATTTCAATCTCTATGCGCATGTCGGAACCTTTGCGCGGCCCGGCCTCCGCAGTATGGTCGCCGCCGCCGAAGAAGTCAAAACCCCTAAAGCCGCCGCCACCGCCGCCGCCGCCAAAACCGCCGCCGAAAAATTCGTTAAAAATATCGGAAGCGTCCCTGAAGCCGCCCGCGTTAAAGCCGCCTGCGGCAGCGCCGCCGCCCGGAGAATTCATACCGCCTGCCTGAAAGGCCGCGTGGCCGTATTTATCGTAGGCCGCGCGTTTTTCTTCATCGCTTAAAACCTGATAGGCGTCTGAAATCTGCTTGAATTTTTCTTCTGCGGCCTTGTCGCCCGGATTGCGGTCGGGATGATACTGCAAGGCCAGCTTGCGGTAAGACTTTTTAATGTCCTGCGCAGATGCGTCTTTTGCGACGCCCAAAAGTTCGTAATAATCCTGTTCTTTGCTCATTTTAGGTGCCTTTGCAAAGCGCTACTCGGCGCCCTTTGAAACGATTACGCCGGCGGGGCGTATCAAGCGCCCGTTGAGGCTGAAGCCCGTGCGCATAACGCTCATCACCTTGTTTTCCAGGTATTCGGCGCTTGTTTGATGCGCTATGCATTCATGAAATTTGGGGTCAAAATCTTCACCGAGAGGATTGATTTCTTTGACGCCGTAGTTTTCAAAGACCTTTTTGATTTGGCGGCCCAGCATTTCTACGCCATGCGCGTAGTCTGCGGTTGCGGCGTCTTTGCGCAGCCCCGCGATTGCGATATCTATGGTGTCCAGACTGGGCAGCAAATCTTCAATGAAGGGGCTTACCGCGAATTTGAGAAGCTCTTCCTTCTCGCGCTGCGCCTTGCGGCGGTACGTATCCAAATCTGCGACGCTCCTGATGTAAAGATCGCGATTTTTTTCAGCGGCTTTCAAGGCCTCGTCCAGCTTTGCGAGAAGCGGGGAAACCTCATCGGCCTTGTCTTCGCAAGCGCACTTTTTTTCGGCATTCTCTTTTGCGCCGCCCGAACAGCCGCACTTGTCGCCCTCGGCGCCGTGCGCCTGCTTTTTACCGCCGCCGCAGCAGCATTCATGCTCGGTCTTCTCTCCCTCGGGGAAAGCCTGCATATTTTTTTCAACATCCTTCAAATTGTCATTGTCTTGCATAAAATTACCTTTGGTTTCTTGCTGCCGAAAGCAGATAAAGCATCCAGCCGAGACTGCTTATAAAAGCCGCCACGTAGGTGAAGGCGGCGGCGTCCAATGTCTCGTCAACACCGCCCATTTCTGAGGCGCTTATGACGCCGAGGCGCTTAAGCTGCACCTTGGCGCGCGCACTGGCATTAAATTCTACCGGCAGCGTAACCAGCTGAAACAAGGTAAGCACCAAGTAGATGCCGACCCCAACATAAATAGCCGCAATGCTGTGGAATAAAAAGAAGCCCGCAAGCATTACTATTGGCAAAAGCTGCGACGCAAAAGTTGTTACGGGTATTAGCGCCATTCTGAGCTTAAGCGGCGCGTAATGCTGCTGATGCTGCAATGCGTGCCCCGCTTCATGGGCGGCTACGCCGAGCGCAGCAAGGCTTGTGCCGTTAAAATTCTCCGAACTTAAGGCCAGAACCTTGCGCGCGGGGTCATAATGGTCGGTAAGATGCCCCGCGATTTCTTGCACGCGCACATCGCCTATACCGGCCGACCTTAAGACAAGTTCGGCAACCTCGCGCCCCGTGCACCCAGAGCGCGCGCGTATGCGCGAATTCTTCTGGTAGGCGCTTGATATGCGCATTTGCGCGTACATTCCTATGAATATGGGAATGAGTACGAGTAGCAAAAAATTCATGGTTGTTTTATCGTAATGAAGATTAAAAAATTTAGATTTGCGCGCGGCGTTTTTAACCGTGCGCAAACCCGTTTAAACTGTGGCTTTTTACGCTTTGAAAGATGCGTTTTCAGAAGCGCCGTGCCCCTCTGACATGGCGGCGTCGGCCTCATAGTCTGAAAGCACTTCGCCGTCGCGGTAGCGCACCTTGACGTAGGGCCTGCTTGCAAAACCCTGATAAATCTGGCGCGGACGGCTTATCTTGCCCTTCGGGTTTGCGGCAACTTCCCTCCAATGCGCTATCCAACCGGGCATCCTGCCTATTGCAAAAAGCACGGTAAACATATCGACGGGAAGACCTATGGCCTTAAGTATTGTGCCGCTGTAAAAGTCTACATTGGGATAAAGGTTGCGCTCCACAAAATAAGAGTCGCTCCTGGCTTTTTCTTCAAGCTTGCGGGCTATGTCCAAAAGCGGGTCTCGGGTTTTGCGCATTACTTTGAAGACCTTGTCGGCGGCCTCGCTCAAAATCTTTGCGCGGGGGTCGTAACTTTTGTAAATCCTGTGGCCAAAACCCATGAGGCGCGCCTTGCCGGTTTTTGCAGCTTCTATAAAACGCGTGCCGTCGTCGCCGTCTTTATGGATGGCTTCAAGCATCTTAATCACGCTCATATTTGCGCCGCCGTGCAGGGGCCCCCACAGGGCGCAAACACCCGCAGAAACCGATGCAAAAAGATTTGCGCCGGAGCTCGCAACCATTCTGACCGTAGAAGTAGAGCAATTCTGCTCATGGTCGGAATGCAGAAGCAAAATGAGGTCTAAGGCCTTTGTGACGTCGTCATGCGGATAATACTCGTGATAAGGCTCAGAAAACATCATGTGCAGGAAGTTTTGGCTGTAGCCCAAATCTTTCTTGGGGTATATGAGCGGCAGGCCGTTTTTCATACGATAGGCCATGGCGGCTATGGTGCGCACCTTGCTTAAAAGAAGAGCCGCAGCGTCGTCAAAATGTTCCAAATCCTGATCGCGTTGATTGGTAATCATGTAGGGATGATAGCAACCAAGAGAATTTAAGAGCGAGGAAAGTATGCTCATGGGGTGCGCCGTAAAGGGAAATGCGCCTTCAAAAAAGTGCATCATGGCCTCATGAAGATTGGCGTTGCGCAGCACCTTTTGGGAAAAATCGCTCATCTGTTTGCGCGTGGGCAAATCTCCGTAAATAATTAGGTAGGCGCCTTCTATAAATGTAGAATTTTCAGCCAATACCTCAATGGGGATGCCGCGATAGCAAAGGCGCCCTTTTTCGCCGTCGATGAAAGTTATAGAGCTTTGGCAAGCACCGGTATTCCCGAAGCCTTCGTCAAGCGTTATATAACCCGTATCCGAACGGAGGTTTTTTATGTCTATCGCCTTCTCGCCTTCCGTGCCGACGATTATCGGATATTCATAGACCTTTCCGTCCAGTTCCAGCTTTGCCTTTGTTTCATTAGCCATAAACGTTATCTCCTACTTTTGGGGGGCGAACTCAAGAAAATTTCTGTAAAGCGCCAAACCTTTGGCCTGACTTTTTTCAGGGTGGAACTGGCAGGCCACGGCGTTGCCGCGCGCAACGGCGCTAGTAAAAGTCAAACCGCCATACTGCGTTGAACCCCACACTATCTCTTTAACAGGGGTGTCCACATAATAACTGTGGACAAAATAAAATTGGTCTTTTGCGGGCTCAACCCCCTTTAAAAGCTGCGGGCGCAAGTCTGAAAACTCAACGTTGTTCCAGCCCATGTGCGGCACCTTAAAGCCTTTGAGCAGGCGCATTTTTTTTACTTCGCCCTCAAACACGCCGAGGCAGTCAACCCCGCCGCCCTCTTCGGAATGCTCAAACAGAGCCTGAAGCCCGAGGCATATCCCGAAGAAAGGCTTGTCCGAAGAAACCCACTCTCTTATCGCAGAGTCAAAACCGGTTTTTTTGAGAAGCTTCATGGTGTCGAATATCGCACCCTGCCCGGGAAAGACCAAGATATCGCCCGCGTCTATCTGCGCGGGGCTGTCTATCAAACGGGCGTTTGCGCCCACAGCCTGCCAAGCGCGCAAGACGCTGCGCAGATTGCCCATTCCGTAGTCTATTACAGCGACGCTCTTTGCCATTTAAAAATCCTTAGATTTCGCCCTTCGTAGTCGGCAGGTTGTCGCCCCTGCGCAAGTCGCGCGCGGCGGCCATGCAAAGCGCCTTCGCAAAGCACTTAAAGACGCCCTCTGCGATATGGTGAGCCTCAGAACCGTATTTAAGCTTAATGTGCAAGTTTGCACCCGCCTCATTGGCGAAAGCCTGAAAAAACTCTTTGCAAAGTGCTATGTTAAAGTCTCTCACCCAGGCTTCCGGACCCGCGTCGACATCGTAAACCAAGTAGGGTCTGTTTGAAAGGTCAATGCAGACTTCCACGCAGGTTTCGTCCATGGGCAAAATAAAGAAGCCGTAGCGGTTCATACCCGCCTTGTCGCTGACGGCCTGCTTGACGGCCTTGCCTAAAACAAGCCCCATGTCTTCAACCGTGTGGTGATAGTCTATGTCTATGTCGCCGGCGGCGCGCACCTTAAGGTCAAATAGGCCGTGGCGAGAAAAAAGCTCAAGCATATGATTGAAGAACGGGATGCCCGTTTCGACATCGTAGTCTCCCCTGCCGTCGAGATTTATCTCAAGCGATATGCGGGTTTCCTTTGTGTTGCGCTCTATTTTGGCTATCCTAGTTTTGTCCATTTTAATACGCTCTCCTTAAATGTTTTCATCTGTGCGGGCGTGCCCACCGTTACGCGCAGTGCGCCGTTTATGGCGGGGTCTTTCGCAAAATATCTTACGAGCACCTTTTGCGTGCGCAAGTATTCAAAAAGGCTTGCGGCGGCCTCTTTGCCCTCTTTAAGCCCGACCCTTGAGGGGCGCACAAGCACGAAGTTTGAGCCGGAGGGGCAATAGTCCCAGCCCAAAGCGTCAAAAAACTTTTGCAGGGCGTCGCGCTCTTTACAGACCTTGGCGCAAAATTTTGCGTAATATTTTTTGTCTTCAAGCGCGGCAATGCCCGCAATTTGGGCAAGGCGGTCTATGTTGTAGCTGTCGCGCACCCTGTCCAAAATTTCTACAATCTCTGCAGAAGCAAGCGCCCAGCCCACGCGCATACCCGCAAGCGCCCAACCCTTTGAAAGCGTGCCCGCCACAATAAGATTGGGGTATTTTTTCAGAAGCGGCACCGCATTCTGCGGCGCAAACGACGCGTAAGCCTCGTCAACAAGCACTATGCCGTCAAAGCCCTTGAGCAATTTTTCAATCTCGGCATTGTCAAAACACTTGCCCGTCGGGGCGTTTGGGCTTGTAAGAAAAAACAGGTTTGCGCCGCTTTCAAAAATTTTCTTGAAGGGCAGCCTGAAGTTTTTCTCAAACTCAAACTCTACATACTTTGCGTCCTGAATTTGCGCAAGCACCGGATAAAGCGAGTAACTGGGATGCATGGCGGCAGCCTTGAGGCTTACGCCCGAAAACGCGCGCATAACCAAGTTTAAAATATCGTCAGAGCCGTTGCCCGCGATTACGTTTTGCGCCGACACGTCGAAATATTTTGCGATAGCAGCCCTGAGCCCGACGCTTTCCGGGTTTGGGTAAAGACGCAAAGCGGCGTCGCCGCCGTCGGACAGATATGCGAGTATGGCGGCCTTAACTTTGGGACTCGGCGGGTATGGAAATTCATTCGTGTTTAATTTGACCCAGCCGTCTTCTTTGGGCTGCTCTCCGGGCGTGTAGGCCGCCAGCGACGCAATGTTGCGCGGCGCTTTTGAGACGGCCTCAAAGCACTTTAAAAATTTTTTAGGATTTGCTTTCTTCATTTTTCAGTTTTTCGCGCAGGGCGCGAAGATCGGGCAAGGGTTTAAGCCTCATGCCGTTTTCGGCCGTTTCAAGATAGGGATCCGGCTTTTTGGTCAGATCAAAGGGTTCTTCGGGCAAATCGTCCTCGTCAAGCTCAAGCTCGTCAATGGGATCGTAATCGTCAAAATACATGGTTATGCGGCGCGCTTCGTCGACCGTAATGTCCATGGGGTTGTCAACCCTGAAGCCCTTTTTGACGTTAACGTACAAGTGCGGATGGAACATTTTTTCAAAATGCTCTCTTATGGCGTCAGACTGCTTGTTTGTTATAGCGCCGCGATTCGTCAAAAACAGACAGTCGCTGAAATGCGCTATAGCCGCAAAGTATGGCGCGCAAACGTCCCAAGCTTTTGTAAACAGCTCGCAATCCACAAAACCCCATACGCGGCAAAGCTTTAAAATACGCGCGTCGCAAAGTGACTTAAAAAATTCTATCTGCTCCGCAAACTCCTTTGATGAATCTGCGATGTAGACGACTTTTGTGAAACGTTCGGCATCGTCGCTTTTGAGGATTTTAATTACGTCTGCTTCAGACTCGTAAACCACAAGCCCGCCCGCGCCGGAATCTGAAATTTTTGCCTCAAACTCCCCCGAAGGCTCGGCCTTTGAGGCAAACACTGCGCAGAAATCGTCTTCCAAGAAGCCGTTTTCCATGATGTCGTAAACCGTGCCCAGCCTGCCGCTGCCGACGGTGCCCAAAACCAAATATGCGTTAATCGCCATTGCTTTGCAGAGCCTTTCTTGCGTCCTGCTTCATTTTAGCGTTTATGAGAACGAGCGCCGCCATTGCTTCCACAATTGGCACCGCGCGCGTGGCCACGCAAGGGTCATGCCGCCCGCGCCCCGAAACCTTTGCGGGGTTAAGGTTTTTATCAAGCGTGTCCTGTTCTTTTAAAATCGTGGCGGTAGGCTTGAAGCCCACTTTAAAGTCTATGGTTTCTCCGGACGATATGCCGCCTAAGACGCCGCCCGCGTTGTTTGTGCGGGTGCGCACCAAGCCGTTTTCATCTTTGTAAAAAACGTCGTTGTGGGTAGAACCCATCATACGCGTGCCGGCAAAGCCGCTGCCTATCTCAAAACCCTTTACCGCCGGAAGAGAGAACATGGCTTTTGCAAAATCGGCCTGCAATCTGTCGAATATGGGTTCTCCCCAGCCGACCGGCACGCCCGTTATGCGGCAGCGTATGACGCCGCCCAAGCTGTCGCCCTGGCTTTTGGCTTTTTTGACAAACTCCGCCATGTGCGCAGATACTTCGGGGTCAGGGCAGCGCACGGGGCTTGCCTCTATGGCTTCAAGAGACGGCAAACCCTCTATATAAGGCGTTGTCAGCGTGTTTATGCTTTCAACCCACGCCCTTATAATTACGCCCTTAAGGCATTTTTTTGCAACCGCACCCGCGGCCACTCGCGCGATTGTCTCGCGGGCGGAGCTTCTGCCGCCGCCGCGCGGGTCGCGATGCCCGTATTTGATGTCGTAAGTATAATCGGCGTGAGACGGCCGCCAAAGGCTTGCCATGGCGTCGTAATCTTGCGGGTGCTGGTCTGTATTTTCAACAATCACGCAGATGGGCGTGCCGAGGGTCTTGCCCTGATATACGCCTGATAAAATCTTGCACTTGTCGTCTTCGCGGCGCGAAGTTGTAACCGCGCTCTGCCCCGGACGGCGGCGCGTGAGTTCTGTTTGTATGTCGCTTTCGGAAAGCGGGATGCCGCCCGGGCATCCGTCTATGATGCAACCGATTGCGGGGCCATGGCTTTCGCCGAAGGACATGAGCCTGAATAAATCTCCGAATACGTTTCCCATTTGTGTTTAAGAATCGTAATAATGACGCCCCTAATCAAGCAAAATCTGGACTTATGGGCACAAGCTTCAAAAACGCGGGTTTATGCGGGTTTGAAGGCGGCGCGGGGTGCGGGGTATTTTGCGTTAAAGGGGCTCTTTTAAGGGCGTTCAAAAGCGCGGGCGCCCGAGACCGCAACGCCCTCTATGGTTGTCACGGTGGCCTGCTCTATTTTTACGTCGGCAAAAGCGCCTATAAGCTTGGGATCGCCCTCAAAAATAACCTTTTTGTGAGAGCGCGTCCTGCCCATAAGCGCCGCGCCGCGCTTGGCGCGCCCTTCTACGAGCACCGTAAGCGTGCGCCCCAAGAATTTTTCATTGAAGTGCAAAGATTGCGGCGCAAGCATCTCCAAAAGAACTTGATTGCGCGCTTCTTTTACATTTTCCGTCACATCATCATTAAGAAGTGCCGAGGCCGTGCCCTCTCGGGGGCTGTATTTAAAAATGTAGGCCATGTCAAAATCGCAAAGACCGAAAACTTTGCGCGTCTCTTCAAAATCGGCGTCGGATTCCGACGGATAACCGACAATGACATCGGTAGAAATCGAAATCTCGGGGTTGGCGGCGCGCAGTTTTTCGACAATCTCCAAAAAACGCTTCACCCTGTAAGGCCGCTTCATATCTTTTAGCACCCTGTCGCTGCCCGATTGCAGTGGCAAATGCACATACTCGCAAAGTTTTTTTAAATCTCTGTAGCATTCAATAAGGTCGTCCCTGAAATATGCAGGGTGCGGAGATAAAAAACGCACGCGCTCTATGCCTTTGATTTCTTCGATTTTTTTAAGCAGGCGCACAAAGGGGCTGTCGCCGTTTTCAGACGGAATTTGCCGCCTTCCGTAGGCGTTTACTACTTGCCCGAGCAGCGTGATTTCTTTGACGCCCTTTGACGCAAGCCCCTCAACCTCGAGAAGCACTTCTTCAAGCGGGCGCGACCTTTCGGATCCGCGCACCTTGGGCACTATGCAGTAAGAGCAGTTCATTGCGCAGCCCTGCATTATCGAAACTTGCGCACAGGGGCTTTTTTCGGCCGCAAAATGCCTGTTTATGAGCCTGTGAGACTCTTTGTCGTCGGACACGTCGATTTTTGCGTCCGCAACCAAAATGCGCGCGCGCTTTGAACGCTCGGCAGCGACTGGTTTTTCGCCGTTTAAACGCCGCAAGGCCATCTCTTCCACAAAATCCATGACGTAGGGCGTTTTGCGAGAGCCCGCTATAAAATCGATTTCTGGCGCGCGCTCCAAAATTTTTTCCGCAAGATTTTGCGCCATACAGCCCATGACGCCCACTATCGGGAAGCCGCGCTTGTTTTTGCGCGCGCAAAGGTGCCCAGCCTTGCCCAAGGCCTTTTCTTCTGCCGCGCCGCGCACCGAACACGTGTTTAAAATTATGACGTCGGCATCGCCCTCGCTCTTTGCGACGCCGTGTCCGCGCTCGAGCGCGGCGGCCGCGACATTTTCGGAATCGCGCTCGTTCATCTGGCAGCCGTAGGTCTTTATGTAGATTTTGAGCTTGGGCGTCTTCATTTGTAAGCGGTTTAATCTGGATTTTTTTGCCGCGCCATGCAAGCCGTTTTGCGGCGCAGGGCGCAAAAAAAATATGCAAAGGCGAACCTTTGCATATCCTTTAAAAAACTTGCCTTAAGCTTACTTTGAAGCCGCTTCGTCGAGGAGGTCGCCGAGGGACGTGAGGTCCTGATCTTTGCGAATCTTCTCAAACGCCGCTACTTCTTCGGCGAGCTTGTCGGAGTCATACTGAGCCGCCTTGACGGAGAGGCCTATGCGGCGCTCGTCGCGGTCAATCTTGACAACCCTAGCCTTGACTTCGTCGCCGACCTTGAAGACGTCCTTGACCTTTTCAATGCGCTCTTCGCTGATTTGGCTGATGTGCACCAAACCGTCGATGTCGTTTTGGAGTTCAACAAACGCACCGTAGTTGGTAATCTTGCTAACCTTGCCAGTTACGAGGTCGCCAATCTTAAAGAGCGTGTTGATTTCTTCCCACGGGTCTACGGAGAGTTGCTTAATGCCAAGCGATATGCGCTGCTGGTCGGGATCTACGACGAGGACTATTGCGTCGACTTCATCACCCTTCTTGAGCATTTCGCTCGGGTGGTTTATCTTGCGCGTCCAGCTCATGTCAGAAACGTGAACCATGCCGTCGATGCCTTCTTCAAGCTCTACGAAAGCGCCGTAAGTGGTGAGGTTGCGAACTTTGCCGCGAACGTGTGCGCCCACGGGATAGTTGTGCACGGCCATTTCCCACGGATTTTCTTCAAGCTGACGCAGGCCGAGAGAGATTTTCTGCTCTTCCTTTGCGATGTTGAGCACGACCGCTTCAACTTCGTCGCCGACTTTGAGAACTTCGCTGGGCTTGGTGATGCGCTTAGTCCATGAAAATTCGGTAATGTGCACCAAACCTTCAACGCCTTCTTCAAGTTCGATAAACGCGCCGTAGTTTACGAGGTTTACGACCTTGCCCCTTACGCGGGCACCCACGGGGTACTTGCGCTCGATATTTTCCCAGGGGTTCTGGGTGGTCTGCTTCAAACCGAGGGAGACGCGCTCGCGCTCGGTATCTACTTCAATTATCATGACGTCGATTTCTTCGCCGACTTTCACCATCTCGTCGGGGCGAGAAATTCTGCCCCAGCTCATATCGGTGATGTGGAGCAAGCCGTCGAGGCCGTCCAAGTCGATAAAGGCGCCGTAATCCGTGATGTTTTTGACAACACCCTTGCGCACGTCGCCCGGCTTAACTTCTGAAAGAAGCTTGCGGCGCTTGTCTGCGCGCTGCTCTTCGATGAGCTCTCTGCGCGATACGACGATGTTCTTGCGCTCGATGTTGATTTTGACAACCTTGAAATCGTAGGTCTGACCGACATATTGGTCGAGGTTTTTGGGGGGCTGAACGTCGATTTGCGACGCCGGCAGGAAGGAGTCTACGCCTATGCTTACGATGAGGCCGCCCTTTACCTTGCTCTTTACGCGGCCGGGCAAAATTGCGCCCTCTTCGCAGTTTTGGAGGATTTGCTCCCAATTCTTCTTCTGCTGAGCCTTGTCGTAAGATATCACGGGGTTGCCCTCGCGGTCTTCGAGCTTTTCAAGAAGCACTTCTACTTCTTGGCCTATTTGTATGTCGTTGATGTCGCTGAATTCATGAGCGGGGATTACGCCTTCGCTCTTGCCGCCTATGTCGACGACAACTTCATTCTGGCGGATTTCTATTACTTTGCCCTTGATTATAGAGCCGGGTTTAAGCTCTGCAAATGAACTGCTTGCAAGCAGTTCTTCCATTACGTTACTCATTTATGGGTACCTTTAGAACGCCCCGCCCTACATTATATAAGACGAAACGGGTTTGAGGTTGATGTGTGTTGTTATTCGCCCCGCCCTTGCGGACATGACGACCGTTAAAAGAGTTAAATAAATTATGCCTTTGCCCCCTCTTGGCAAGCTTTTTTTACGCCCCGAAAAACAATCCCTTGCGCCCCGCTTTTAAGGCAAAAGCGGCAAAACAAAATAAAGCCCCGTAAAAAGAAAAACTAGACAGGGGCGCGCCAATCTACATTCTGAGACTTATGAAACTTACATTTACCGACAGGGTTGCGCTCGTAAGCGGCGCAGGAAGGGGCATAGGCAGGGCGATAGCTCTTAAACTTGCGGCGGAAGGCTGCAAGATTGCAAGCGTCAGCCGCAGCATAGATTCTTGCGGCAAGGTCGCAGAAGAAATACGCGCCGCGGGCGGGCAGGCGGAAGCTTTCTCCTTTGACGTTTCAAACCCCGAGGCCGTGAAGGCGGGCGTCGCAGACATCCTGACAAAATTCGGCAAGGTGGACATTTTGGTAAACAATGCGGGCATCACCCGCGACAACCTTATGCTACGCATGGGGCTTGACGAATGGAAGGACGTCATAGACACAAATTTGAACAGTTGCTTTTACTTGACCAAAGAGCTTACAAGAACCCTTCTTTCAAACCGCTGGGGGCGCGTAGTCAACATCACCTCGGTGTCGGGCATTTTGGGCAATGCGGGGCAGGCCAATTACGCAAGCGCAAAGGCCGGCATGATAGGTTTGACAAAAACTCTTGCGAGGGAGTTTGCATCGCGCGGCGTCACGGTCAATGCCGTAGCCCCCGGATTTATCGAGACCGACATGACCGCAAAGCTTTCGCCGGCCATACTTGAGCAGGTTGTAAAAAATATCCCGCTTAAGCGCATGGGCAAGCCCGATGATATAGCCGATATCTGCACATACCTATGTTCCGAAGAAGCTTCATACATCACGGGGCAGGTGCTGTCTGTCGACGGCGGTTTGGCAATGTAATTTAAGGCGCGGTTTAAGGCGCAAAAAAACGCGGGGGCTTTGCGGCCTCCGCGTTTTTTATATTTTTGCCGGGCTTTGCGCGAATCAAGAAAACAGCTCCGCCAAAACCGCGCGCAGGCTGTCTTTTGATATGGGCTTAAACAGTATGCCGTCAAAGACGTCAGACGTAAATGTAGAATCTGCGGTTACGGCTATGACGGGTATGTGGCGCGTCGACGAATCTTTACGCAGGCGATGCACAAGCTGCTCTCCGCTGAAATCGGGCATCCATATATCCGTAAGCACGGCCTTGGGCGGGTTATTTTTTATCGAGGCAAAGGCCTCGTTTGCGCAAGTATAGCACTTTGAATCTACGCCCAACTTTTCAAGCAAAGCGCATATCACTTTTAAATTCAGCGCAATGTCGTCTATTACTACGACATGACCGTCAATCTTTAGCGGTTTGGAGGAATCTGCGGATGATGCGGCGTTTTGCGTACACTTAAGATTGTCAAACCTGACCGTAAAGACGCTGCCCTTGCCCTCCTCCGAACGCACGGTCACGCCGCCGCCCATTATTGCGGCAAGGCGCTTGCAGATGTTTAGCCCCAGCCCCAAACCGTTGCAGCCCTTTATTGCCGCAGGGCGCTCAAACGCCTCAAAGATTTTGGGCAGATGCTCTTGCTTTACGCCGCAGCCCGTGTCGGTCACGGCGATTTCGAGGGCGCATTTTTGGCGCTCTTTCAAATCGGCGCGCGCGCTTAGTTCTACCGCGCCCTTCCATGTAAATTTTATGGCGTTGCTTAAAATGTTTGTAATTATGCGGCTTAAGCGCTGAGAATCTATTACGATTGTAGGAATGTCGTGAGGAATATGCAAATCGAGCTTAAGCCCCTTTGAGGCGGCTTGCGGCTCCATGATTTTCAAGAGGTTTTTGAGCACCATCTGCAGACAGACCTCATCTTCGCTTAATTCCACCTTGCCCGCCTCAAGCATCGTGTAGTCAATAACCTCGTTTACCGTTATGAGCATGGCGTTGGCCGAAGTATTTACGCCCTCGGCATATTCCCACAGTTCTTCGCCCGCCTTGCTTTTAGATTTTATGAGTTCCGAAAACCCTATTATTGCGTTCAGCGGCGTCTTGAACTGGTGGCTCAAGGCGGCTAAAAAAGTCATTTCATGCTCCGGCCGCGAACTCTTGTCGGAAAGTCCCGAATATGTCTTTTGCGCACCCTCTGCGGCGGTCTTTGATGCCGACGGCGCCACCCGTTTTAGCGTTTCAAAAAATGCGCCGTCAAATGTCGCTTTGAGCGTTTCTTCCACCCCTCCTTTTTTAAGCTCATCCAAGGAAATTTCCGCGCAGTGCTCATGGGCATCAAACAGGTTTATGTTTATCTTAATTTTATTTTTCAAAACGCTTTCTTTCTTCTTTTCCTTGCCTTTGGCCGCCCGCCGCCAATATGTTCGCAGGCAGGGTTTCCGCATGCTTGCTGTCTCTTATCAGTTTTTTTACCGCGAGTCTGATAACACCGCTTCTGTCAAGACCGTTGAAAGAGGCGATGCCGTCCAAATCATCCAAATCTTGCCGTTCAAAACGGACGGAAACGCCCTCTTTGCGTTTAATTATTTTTTTCATGTCGAGAACATAGGTTTTATATATTTTCATTGAATTTCATTGAAATACATTGTCAATAAAAAATATAATTTTATTGTTTTCTGTAATTGTTCGTAGTTCAATTTCTTACATATGAAAAATCGAGAATCAAAAAAGGCCTATTCCGTGAGGTTCGAAAGCGAAACCCTCAGGGAGCTTAAAGCCCTTTCTGAGCGGTGGGATTTGCTGCCGGCCGACATCATACGCTTTGCGGTGAAGTCGCTGCTGCGCGAGGCAAAATCAAACAGCGGAGAGATTAAGCTTCCCTTTCGTCACAATCTTAAGGACGACACTCCCAAAGACGTCCCAAAAGACGCGTTCGGCGCCACACCCCACGCGTCACTGAGCTTCAACGCAAGCTTTGAAAATTCTCAAAGCAGGGAACTTTGATTTTTAAAGGAACATTTTCTATAACGATTGAGGCGGCGACATTAACATACAATACGCTTTTAAAGCAAGAATATGATTAGATATAAGAGACTAGACCTAGAATTTCAAAAAACCGCCCAAAGCTCCCGATAATCAGAATCCCCGCAATTTATAAAAAAGCCGCACTTTTTATGCGGCTTATTTTTTTGTCTGATTTAACAAAGCGCGTAATTTGCACATTAAACGTCGAGTTTAAGCGCGTTAAACATTTTAAAAAACGGCAACACCCTGCAGCGCACACCGAATTTGTGCGGAAAGTCCACACACTTTTTAAAGTCTTTTACGGTGCCTTCTTTTGTCTCGTCAAAAATCTGCGCGACGAGCTTTTCATAGCGCGCGCGGTGCTCTTTGAAGACATCTATTGTGGCCTGCCTTATCTCATGCGGGTCAAAATTTTTTGAGACGACTTTTGCCACGGTTGCCGCAACGTCCTCATCGCAGGGCTCGTCTTGGGGCACAAAAAAAGTGAAGTCGGGACTCAAAGAGTTTTCGCGGCCGCCAAGGCATTTTGTAGTGACTACGGGCAGCCCGCAAAGGCCGTATTCTGCGCAGGCGTACATCGCGCCCTCTTCAGGAGAAAGCGCAAGCCCGCACTTTGCGCGGTTCATATACCTGTAAACAAATATGCCGCGCACCTTTCGTATCCATGTGCTGTCGGGCCTGCGGGCGTCAAGCACGCCGCGGGCGTAAACGCCCTCGCGCTCAAAATAGTCGCCTATCAAAAGCAGATGCGGAATTTTAAGCGCAAGCTTGTGGCGCTTTATGGGCGTAATACGCGCAAGATAGAGCGCGTCGTAAATCTTTTTTTGATTTGTAACCTTGTAGCGCCCCTCGCGCAAAAAAGCGTTTTGATTACAGTAAACCGCCCTCTCGCCAATGTCCTCAAAATTTTTGCGCTCAATCTCGGAATTGCATAAAAACACCATGCGCAAATCCGGCGCGGCAAGGCGCGCTTGCCTGATGCATTCTTTGGCGTGCTCCATGCGCGCCGCCGTCTCATAATGGTAGCCGAACATAAAAAACGCATATATGCTCTTATGCTTTGCGGCGTTTGCCGCATACCAAATTTCAAAACCCTTAATGCGCTTTATAAAGTCTTCAAAAAAACACCCGAAGACGAAGGGCGACCTGCATAGCACGGTTGCGGGCAAGTATTCGCTGCGTTTAAAGAGTGACATGGTTTTGCCTTTCTTATTTTAATGCGCCGCGCAAGAGCGCCTCGGCGTTTGCAAGGCGACGGGCAAGCCCGTCGTAAATTTCCGCGCGGCGGCGTTCAAATGCGGACTTGTTGTTCAAAAATCCGTCAACCTGATTTTTAAGATGCGCAAAGTCGCAATCGTAGACCGTGCCGGCGCTTTTTAAACCGAACTGATTCAAAAAGTTGTCGACCTTGCTGCCGCGCGATATGCCGACTATGGGCGTGCCCACGTTTGCCGCAAGAATAAGCAAATGAAGCCTGCTTGAAACAACAACCTTGCAGAGCGACGCAATGCTTATGACCTGCATAAAGTCTTCGCAAGCCCCAATCAAATAAGACTGCGAGCGGCGCTTAAGTTTTGCCTGCAAGCCTTTCATAAGCTCAAAATCCGTGACGGGATTCATCGGTATGAAAAAAAGGTTGCGGCAAGGGTCTTGCAAAAGTTCGTCCAAGGTTCTGACAAGCCCCGCCTCGTCCGAAAGCGCGCGCTGCGCCGAAATGCACAGGCCTATGTTTTGTCCGCCCTTAAAAAGCGCTTCATGCGTATCGGGGGTCAGGGTTTTCAAAGTCGAGCAGTCGGGAGTTTTAAAAATCGTCGCGGAATCGGCGCCTACTATTACCGGCAAGGCGGAGTCGCAACTTTTGAGCATTTTTTCAGTCTCAAAATCCCTGCATACGACTAAATCGCACCTAAAAAGCGCCTCGGCGATTTTTTTCTTCATTTTTGAGACCAGCGCGCGCTCAAAAAGTTTTGTAAAATCCGCCGCGCCGAGCGTCAATTTGGAAAGCGCCCCGCAAAGTGCGAGCTTTTTGCCGCCGAGCTTGAAAAATGCGGGGTTCAGCTGGGTATCCATCCCCACACCCCATACGACGGTTTTCAACCCGCAATTCTGCGCTGTCGTCAAAATTTTAACGGCAAGCTGGGGATAGTCGGAAAGTCCGGTGGCACCCGACCAAATAAAAACGTCATGCCCCTTCAAGGCTTTGGGCAAATCTTCAATCGGATATTCTTTCCTGAAACCGTAAAGGCCGACTGCCTCAACGTTTAAAAGCTTTGCGGTCTGAATCGGCTTGGCCGTGCAGACGGTTATTTGCGCGCCTTCAAAATTGCGCCGCACTATGCTTACCACCCCCGCGAGAATAGCCTCATCGCCGATATTGTCGCACCCGAATGGAACTCCGCCAAGAAAGAAACGCATGGCCTATTTAAAAGATTCCGCCGCGAGTTGTGCCGTGTCAAAAATATCGAAAATCTTGTAAGCCCTTGTAATTTCAAAAACCAGCTTGGGCTTGGGCAGCAACCCCGCAAGGGCGAACTTGCCGCCGCGCGAGGTAAAATCTTTGTAAAAACGAACCACGAGGCCCAGCCCCGTGCTGTCTATATATTCCATCTTTGAGCAGTCCAGGACTATTTTGGAAGCCCTCTCCGAAAAGCCGGCCATCTCGGTCTTGAAGACGCTTTCATTGCCCACCGTAAGTCTGCCCTCGATGGATACTATAAAAACTCCTTCTTTTTCTTCGCTCGTTATCTGCATAAGATAAATATGTTTCTTTGAAAATATTCCTTAATCATAAAAAAATTGCAATACAATAAATAAATTCAATGTCTTTAATTTTTTTAACGATTTAAAAAAGCAAACATCGGTGCATATACCAATAATGATTACTCAAATACGTTGACAAAAGGCCGAAAAATAATAGTCAGATTCTATTAGACGATGAATACACCGATTAAAGTATTGGCGGTAGACGATGAGGAATACATGCTCAAAATTCTCAAGGCATGCCTGCCGCCCCCGTCCTTTGACCTTGTGACGTGCTCTGACGCGATGTCTGCGATGTCCATGTTTAAGGCGGGACGCTTTGACATTATTATTTTAGACATAGTAATGCCCGTCATAGACGGGTTTGAGCTGCATTCGCTCATACGCAATGTAAATGCGGAAATCCCCGTGATAATGCTCACGGCGCGTGTCGACGATTTAAGCGGCACCATGCTTAAAAAACTCTCGAGCGACAAGAACACCTACTATCAAAACAAGGGTTTTAAGAAGGATGAGCTTGTCATGCGCATTACAAACATAATTGCGCGCCTCAAGGCCGAGAACGACAAAAGGTCATATTTTGAAGAGCTTGAAAAAGACATAGCGCTCGCGGGGGAGGTTCAGCACTCAATGTTCCCTCATTGGGCTTCAAAGCTAAACGACATACGCTACTATTATTATTACCGCCCCTACATGAAAATCACGGGCGACATTTTCACTTTCTCGCAGATAGGCAAAAACCTTTATCTGGCGCTGATAGGCGACATATCCGGCCACGGCATACAGGCGGCGCTTTGCATGTCGGCGATAGAATTTTCTTTGGCGAGCATGATACGCGCAGTAAAGTCCGAAGACATAACGCCCGAAGAAGTCTTAAACCACCTGCAAAATTTCATAAGCAACATAGGCTCGGACAGATATTTAACCTGTATTGCCGCCGTGATAGACTTTGATAAAAATAAGATTTTATACCAGAGCGCCGGCCATCCGGACCTCATAATCTTCAGCCCATCCGCCGGTGAAGCCATAAGGGCAAACCCCGAAAACAAGGGCTCCATGCCCGTTGGGCTTGTGCGCGGCAACGTCTACACCTCAGATGAAAATGTCGAGGCGGAATTCCCCGAAGACTCGATAATCTTCGGCTATTCCGACGGCCTGACAGACATTGAAAACAAGGTGGGCAACACCTACACCACAAACCCACTTGAAGAGTTTGTGAGCACTTTTGCCAAGCACGGCCTTGAAGCCTCTACGAATTTCAGGATTATAGACGCGCTTTTCAAACTGGGTTTTGACGAAGTGCGAGACGACATTTCTTTGGCGTCCATCACAAAAGAAAAGGCCAAAGGAGGCTCTTATGACTTTGCCGTCAAGCCTATGCTTGGAGAAGTTGACAAATTCGCCCAAAAAATTGCCCATCTTATAATAGAAAAACGCGGCGATGAAACTTTGGCGGCCAAAGTTGAAATATTGGTCTCAGAATTCTTAAATAACGTTGTAGTGCACGGCTTGGGCAACAAAAATATGCCGCGCCCCGTCATATCCGCGCACATAGAATTCAGAACTGACGACATTCTTCTTACTTTTTGCGACAAGGGCAAGCGGTGGGATATGCAGGCAAATTTGACTGATGCCGACAGCATATCGGATTTGCTCAACTACACGCGCGCAACATCCGGCAGAGGGCTTTCCCTCATCAAGAAGATTACGTCTTCTATATGCCGCAGCCGCTATGCCGACGTTTTGAACGAGACCTCATTCACAGTCAAATATCAATGAAAGACGAAATATTTGCATACCTCAAAGATTCGTTCGGCCTCGAAGGCGCCGACGCCGAAGAGCTTTATCGTTCATACTTAGACACCCTCAATGAAAAAATAGCGGCTTTCCCCGCGGCCTTCGGCTCTAAAAACTTTGACGCGCTGCGCATGGCGGCACACTCCGTAAAAGGGTGCGCGCTCAACTGCGGGCATTCTGACATGGCGGTGCTCGCCAAAGAGATGGAAGAGGCCGCAAAAATCAAGGATATAGCTCTTTGCCGCAACAGAGCCGATGAGCTTGAAAGGCTCACAAGGACGCTGTAAAATACGGGGCTACGCCCCGCCAAAAAAGAATCGCTTTTGCAAAAAATGCATCGAAAAGAATCAAAAATCCCCGTTGAAAAAAGCGACATAATAAAATCCATAGAGGCCAGAAATTCAAGGTCGGGCGTGAAGTTTCGCGCTAAGATGCTTGCTTGGAACGCCACTGTGTGGTTTGCGTATGTCTTAAAGCGGCTAATGGATATTTTCATCTCGGGCGCGGCCATAATCGCGCTTTCGCCGCTGATGATAAGCGTTGCGCTTTTAATAAAGCTTGAATCTCAAGGCCCCATAATTTTCAAACAGGTGCGCGTGGGCAAAAACGGCAGGCATTTTGACTTTTACAAATTCAGGTCTATGTATCGCGATGCCGAGGCGCGCAGGCAAGCCATCATCGCCAAGAATGAAAGTTCGGACGGCGTAATTTTCAAGATGAAGAGAGACCCGCGCATCACGCGCATAGGCCGCTTCATACGCAAGTTTTCAATAGACGAACTCCCCCAGCTTTTCAACGTGCTTGAAGGCAGTATGAGCCTTGTGGGTCCGCGCCCGCCCCTGCCGTCGGAAGTCAAAGAATACACGCTGGAAGACCGCAAGCGCCTGCACATAAAGCCCGGCATCACCTGTATTTGGCAGGTTTCGGGCAGGTCTGACATACCTTTCAAGCAGCAAGTGCATCTTGATGAAGCCTACATAAAAAGCCACGGCGTCTGGAAAGACTTTATGCTTCTTTTAAAGACCATACCCGCAGTTATAACGGGAAAGGGCGCATATTAAATGAAAGCCATAATTAACTGCTCAACCCCGAAGTGCGAATGGCCCACCGAATATTTTGAGGGCATTAACCCCTATATGTTGCCGGTTTTGGGACGTCCTCTAATAGAGTATTACTTGGACTTCCTTGCAATTTCGGGCATTCAGGAAGTTCTGATAGTTTGGGAAGATTACGACGAAGACGCCGTGCACATACTAGGCGACGGTTCGCGCTGGGGGATAAAGTTGGAGTATACGGTGTGCTCCGGAGACTGCATATCGCAAGACGTGGTATCTAAAAACACCGTATTTGCCGACGGCGACCAAGTGCTTTTTTTGGACGGATTTTTCTTTCCGCTTTACGACAAGGATGCGCGCAAAATCCCAATGCTGCCCAAAGACTGGCAAAAAATTAGGATTATGGGCGGCAAGGTTGAAGACGCGCTGGATTTATGCCCTTGCAGAGAGATTAAAATACCCTCTTTAACGGCCTATTACGACCTTAATATGTCTCTGCTTTCAACGTCTTCGGGCTGCCTGATTTTAAAAAGCTACAGCACCGAGCCGGGCGTATTCATGGGTATGAATGACATAATAATGCGCAGCGCCCGCCTTACGGCGCCTTTCATAATAGGCAACAATTCGCAAGTTGAAGTGGGCGCGCAGGTGGGGCCAAACTCTATAGTCGGAGACACTTGCATTATAGACAAAAACACCGTCCTTACGCGCACGATGATATTTGACAAAACCTACATCGGCGCAGATTTGGACATGAACGGCAAAATCATTTGGGGCAACTACATCATAGACCCCGTGGCGGGCGTAAAAGTGCAGTTCTCGGACAGCTTTTTTACCTCGGCCATGCGCGAGGGCGCGGTGCCGCGCGCCATCAGAAGGCTTTTTGAAATTCCGCTTTGCCTGCTTTTGGCCGCTTACATGACACCCTTTTATCTTTTATTCAAAATTTTCGGGCTGCCAAAATACGACCATTTCAGGTGTTCATGCCCCAAAAACGGCAAGTCAATGAGCTTTTATCTGCGCCGTTATCCCTATGCAAAAGGCTTCAGATACGCTTTGTTTTTCAAGCTTGGCTTAGACAAATATGCGGGGCTTTTGCAGGTGCTAAACGGCAATCTGGATTTAATCGGGGACTCCGCTTGGGATTGCGATACCGAAGAGCAAAACCTCAAGCGCTACAAGCAGTATGCGCCCGGGCTTTTTACCTATGCGGATTCGCTCTTGCACGTAAACTCTTTTGAAAAACTTATAGACGACCTTTACTACAAGCACAACCGCACTCTAAAGACAGATTTACAGCTGATTTTGCGCACTTTTGTGGGCAGATTTTTTGCGGGAGCGCCGCATGAGTGAGTCTAAATACACATTCTTTTACGATGCCAATATCGAGAAGCTGCTAGATGAAACTCTCGCAAGCATAGTTGCCGAAATCTCGAACAGCCCTTGCGCAAAATACCTTGACTTTTTGACGCTCGGCGGCGGTTACGGTCGGGGCGAAGGCGGAATCCGCTTTGATGCCGAAGGACAAAGCAGGCTATATAACGACCTTGACTTTTTTGTGATTTCAAAGACCGACGATGCGGCAGGCAAGGCCGAACTTTCCGACTTTTTTAAAGAGTTGGGGGAAGCCTTGACAAAAAAGCTCGGTATTGATGCAGATTTTTCCGCGCCCTACACCGCCTCTTACATAATGCGCCGCGCAGACATGCTTATGTGGCGCGAAATGATGAGCGGCTGCAAGGTTGTCTGGGGCGGCGCCGAAAGATATTCGGACATTTTCAAGGCGCCGCAGAGGCCTATCCCACCGGAAGAAATCGCAAAGCTTCTGGCAAACAGGCTTTCGGGGTTGTTTTTTGCAATGCGCCGCATGGATGAAAAGGCGGTTTTAAGCCCCGAAGATTGCGACTTTGCGGCACGCAACATAAATAAGCCGCTGCTGGCCTGCGCGGATGCGGTTTTGGCCTCGCGCAACGAGTATGTGTTTAAGAGTCTTGCCCGCCTTGCAAAGCTGCGCGCCATGAAGCTTGACGGCTTTACGCAGGAAGAAGAGCTTAAGCGCGCCTATGAAAAGGCGATAAACTTCAAGATGCGCCCTAGTGTGCCTTCGGATAAGGCCGTTTTGCAAAAATCGGCCCGCGATGCCGCATTGTTGGCAATGGGCGTTTGCGCATATCTTAAACCTTACCTTGATAAATCCGACGGCCTCAACATTCTCAAGCGCATGAAAAATCTGTTTAAAAATCTGAAACTGCGTAAAGAGCTAAAAACGCTGGGCTCGCAAGGCGGGCTCTTTAAGAATCCGTTCTTGACTCTCTTGGAGATTTTAGAATCATTCCTATATGTTAACAAGCCTTCCTATGAAAAAACGGAGGCCTATATTAAAATATGGCGCAATATCAATTAAGAGGTTTTGCGGCGTATGCTATTATTTTAATAACGATTACAAATATTGATGAACCAAGGCGATTTAAACTTTAATTCCGCGCCGGAGCCTCAAGGCGAAACTCCCTCTCAGGGAGCATCGCTCTCGCTTGCCGTGTTCAAGTTTGACCCGCGGCCCGTGGCCAAATACGTGGCCTTGAAATGGCGCTGGATAGCCGTCTTTTTCTTTGCATCGCTAATCATATTCTGGGCATTGCTCAGGTATAAGAGCAACACTTCTCAATACGCTTGGCAGGCCGAGGCAAAAATCTTTCATCAAGCGCGCTCAGACAGAGTGCCCAGCTTTTATAAGCCCGTGGATACTCAAACGGTTTTGCAGTTTATATCCTCGCAAGACGTCTTTAACAGGGTTGCCAGCAGATTGAGCAATTCGGAATACCCTTTTGAGAAGAGCATGCTTAACAATGTTGAGGTATCGCTCGGCAAAAACAAGCTGAATATAATAAGCGTAACGGCCTCCGCAAGCAATCCCGATACCGCCGCCGCAATAGCGAACGCGGTTGCCGACGAAGGCATTTCGGAATACATACGCCGCCAAAACTACTCCGTGCGCCTCATGATTGACGAGCGCCTCAAGCAGAAGTCTGAAATAGAGAGGGATTTGGCCGCCATTCAAGACGAAAAGCAAAAATACGCTTCGCCGGCCTCGGGCATGATGCCGGACATTGAGCTGCAAAAACTCCAAGACGATATTTTTGCGACGATTTTAATGCGTAACGAGTTTGAAATGCGCCTTAAAAATACCGAAATCAAAATTGAGCAAACGCACGTGCTGTTAAACAACACGCCCAAGAGCGTCGAGTTTGAAAAAATCGTGGACAATACGTCTTCGCTGGGCGTAAGAGGCAAGATTGCAGAGCTTGAACGCCTGCGTATGCGCTATACCGACGACAATCCCAAAATCAGGGTTTTGATAGGCGAAATAGAGCTTCTTAAAAAAGATGCGGAAGACCCCGCAAACCAAACACCCGCCAGAGTAACCTACCGCAAGAACGAAGCTTACGGCGCGCTTGAAGAAATACTCGGCAACCTTGAAATTGAGCAAAGTTCGATACGCGCGGGAATTGTGCAATACAATGTCGAGATTGAAAAACGCCGAGAGCAGATTGCGAAAGTCATGGAAAAGAACAAGGGCTATTCCGAGCTTTTGCGCCGCGAAAAAGACTTAAACGACAAAATGTCAAAGCTCTCTCAGAACATAGCCGATTTGGATTTTCTGATAGGTTCTGCGGTGCCCGACGTTTCAATGTTTCAAAAGGCAACCCCGCCTACGGTTTCCATGCTTGAGCAAACGCGCTTAAGGGTGCTGGCTCTCGGTTTTTTTGCCACGGCCTTCTTTGTTGCGGCAATTGCGGCTTTCAAAATCGCAAAGCTTAAGCTTATGTCTTCTGCGGAATTTTCTTTGGCCTTTGCAATGGACGACATAGGCGAGTCGCCCTTGAGGGCGCAGTTCGGCGATGAAATAAAAATAACCGCAGTCCAAAAGATTTGGCGCAACCTGCGCAATTTTTCCGATAATTCAAAGCGCTACGCAATATTCAAATTCTTCCCGGACGAAGAGCTTAATAAGGACATTGTCGAAGTAACAAACTTAAGCGCAATAAACGGCCTTAAGACCTTCAGGCTCAAGTGCGTGCCCATGGATAAAAAGTCCGAAAGTTCCGAAAAGATATCGCCGGAAGACGACAAGCTTGCCGCCCAGCTTATCAGCATTGTGAAGTTTGCGGATTCGGGCGTATTTTATTTTCGCAACAACTACTGTATGGACTTGGCGGAAATTGACCTGCTCAAGTTTGACATAGCCACTATTTCAAAGGAATACGACGTAATAGTTATAGAAGTCGACTGCGACGAATACTCGGGCATGCTCTGCTCGCAAATCGCAATATTGGCCTCTTACGCCGTCATAAGCGCACCTTTCGACAAGGTCGGCAAAGTGGCCGTCATGAAAAACCTGTCGCAGATAAAAGAAGTAACCCAGATAAAGTTGGGCGGCATACTTACAAATGTCCCCAAACCATATTACAAGCCATGAGAAGCATTAAGTTTTTTTTAAGGAAAGCGGCGGCTCTCGGAGCGCTGGCGCTTCTCGCCGCATGCCAGCACGGCATAGATCCCGACAAGTTGGAATACCCGCCCGAATTCGACGAGTCGGGCATAGCATCTTCAAAGCTTTCCCCTGCGGAAATCAATAAAGAGCTTGAAGAGCTTGCAAAGGTGCCCTACCCGCCCTACCGCATACAAGGCGGCGACGTTTTCAGGGTTCGCGTTTATAATGAGTCGGAGCTTGACAGCGCCGGCTCGTCGGCCGTGGTGGTTACCCCCGACGGCTACCTTGTCGTGGGCTTGATAGACCCTATAAACGTAAAAAATCTTACCATAGTAGAAGCCACCGAAAAGGTTAGAGAGGCGCTGCAAAAATATATCAAGTATCCGCGCGTAAGCGTCATCCCCGAAAAAATACAGGGCAAGCAGGCAACGCTCTTCGGTTCTGTGAGAGAGCCGGGCGTATACCCCGTCACCGACAATACGCGTTTGACTGACTTTGTGTCGCAAGGGCGCGGCTATGCGGTGGGCATACTTGACAACACCACGGTAGACCTTGCCGACATAAACAACTCTTACATAATAAGAGATTCTAAAATTCTTCCGGTCAACTTTAACGAGGCTCTTATGAAGGGCAACCAGTTGCACAACGTACGCATATTTCCGGACGACATCGTGTATATCGCAAAGCGCGAAGACTCGCGCGTGATGATAATGGGCGAAGTAAACATACCGCGCTCTATGAACTGGGACTCTTCGCTTACCATACTTGACCTTATCGCAAACGCAGGCGGCCTGAAGCCCGACTATTGGGGCACGGCGCTCGTATTGCGCAGACCCAAAGACGTGCCGGGCGGTCCGCTCAACGTCTACAGAATCGATTTGGACGACCTTTTCTCGGGCAAGTTTAAGAACTTCAAGCTGGCCTCGGGCGACATCGTTTACATTCCGAAGGATTCCTTGGGCGAGTACAACGTATTCATACAAAAGTTAATACCCACGGCAACCCTCATCAACCTGCTTATGTCGCCGCCCGCCTACTGGTTCGGCCCCAACAGGTGATTTGATGGAAGCTAAGCACATAGTATTCTTCATATTTCTTTTTGTAGGCGTCCCGACTGCCGTAATAATGCTGCGTTCAAGCGCAAGGCTGCAGTCGGTCGCCTTTTTCTTGCTCATATTTTCAATACCCTTTGTCTACTCTACGGGTATAAATTTTTTCACGGACGAGTTTTACCGCGGCACCGCGCGCGGCTTTGAGTTTTTGGCGACAGACCTTATAGGCATGAGCATAATAGGGTTTTTAATCTCCATAAAGGCTGCCTCGCATTTTAAGTGGAATCCGCCGGGCGCAACGCTGTATTTCATATACTTTACGATAGCCTGCATTTCCACGACAAACTCAGAGTCTTTGGTGTATTCCGGGTATGAGCTTTTAAAGATGGTGATGATGTATATATTCTTTGTCGCGGTCTTTAATATGTCGCTGTATATGCGCAGCTTTAAAATAATACTCTACTCTCTGTCCGCACTCATCATATTAAATCTTTTTTGGATGCTGGTGCAAAAATACGCGTTTTTCGTATATCAACCGTCGGGCATCTTCCCGCACAGAAACGGCTCGGCCATGTTTTCAAACATGATAGCACCCGTTTACCTGTCCATGATGCTCAATTCTAACCTCACAAAATTTGACTTCAAGCTGTTTTCTCTCACCTTCGGGTGCGCTGCGACGACTATCGTATTTGCGCTTTCGCGAGGCGCCATACTCTTCTTTCCTATTGCGGTTTCGATAGTGACGCTAATTTCGCTTTTGCGCGGCGCAAACCCGCGCAAGATTAAAATTATAGCCATACTCTCGGTTGTGGCGGTGCTCGGCATAATAAAAGCCGCGCCCATGGTTGTGGAGCGCTTTGAATACGCCCCTAAAAGCTCCGCAGACGGCCGCATAGAACTTGCAAGGGCGGCGCTCAACATGGCGCAAGACAAATTTTGGGGTGTCGGCATAAATAATTGGGGCATCAAGATAAACCCGCCCTACACATATTGGGAGGGTACGGGCATGGTGCGCGAAGAGGGTTACAAAAGCGGCCTCGTAGAGACCATATACATGATGACTGCCGCGGAATGCGGATGGATAGGCCTCTTTGCCCTGCTCATGTGGATGGGCTACTACTATTACCAAAACATACGCAATCTTTTCAGGTTCAAAGATTCCCCCCTTTTCTTCCTGCCTGCGGGCTTGGCCGGCGGCATGACGGCCGTCTACGGGCAATCCGTCCTTGAATGGATTTTGAAACAGCCGACAAATTTTTATCAGCTGATGATTGTGTTTGCAATAATCGCAGCTATGAAGCAAACTTACGACACATATAGGAAATCATCCAAATCCACCGTAAGAAGACGCTAAAATGAAAAAAACGGCCGTTTACATGTTTATTGACGCCCTCGGTTGGGAAATTGTGAACGAATACGGTTTTCTTACCGAAGAGCTTAAGAACCGCTATAAAATCAAAATGCAGTTCGGTTATTCCTCGACGGCTATTCCCACAATACTCTGCGGCGAAAAACCCGCCGTGCACGGACACTTCTCCTTCTTTTATTACGATCCCAAAAACTCGCCCTTCAAAAGCTTTAAGTATATAAAATACTGCTTTGGGGCGGGCTTGCACAAACACTGCATTTTAAACAGGGGGCGCGTGCGCCGTTGGATTTCAAAACTCTTTGCAAAAATGCAGGGGTATTCCGGCTATTTCCAACTTTACAGCGTGCCCTATGACAAGCTGCCCTATTTCGACTATTGCGAAAAGGGCAACATATTTGAAAAGGGCGGCCTTGCACCCGTCAAAAATCTGCGCGATGTTGCGCAAGAAAGCGGCATAGACTTTCTGATATCTGACTGGCACAATACCGAAAGGCACAATGTCGACGAGGCTCTGCACCGCATTAAGGCAGACAATCTTGACTTTGCATTCATATACACAGCGGCTTTTGACTCTTTCATGCATGACCACGTCTTTGACAAAAATGCCGTCGCCGAGCGCCTCAAGCGCTACGAAGCCTTTGGGCGAGAGCTTATAGAAGCCCTTGAAAAAAGCGGGCGCGACTACTCTTTCACGATAATTTCCGACCACGGCATGACCCCCACAAAAGGCACGCAAGACCTCATGAAAATCGTGGGCGATTTGGGGCTTAAATTCGGCAAAGATTACGCGGCTCTTTTTGACTCTACCATGATGCGCGTTTGGTATTTGAAAGACTCCGCGCGCAAAATCATACGCGAAAGGCTCTCAAAAGAAGACTGCTTGGGCGCTTTTGTAAGCCCCGAAGACAAAGTGCGCTACGGAATAAACTTCCCGAACGACAAATTCGGAAACGACATTTTTTTGATGGATGCGGGCGTGCAGATTGAGCCTTGCGACCTAGGCGTAAAAGCCATGGCGGGCATGCACGGCTACACCCCGGAGGACAAAGATTCTTACGCGGCGTTTTTATCGACCGCAAAACCCCGTTTTGAACCCTCGGAACTCACGGACTATTTCAAACTGATGAAGGCCGACATTGACGAACTTTCAAAGCAAAATGCCCCTGTCTCTAAATAGGCTTCTGGCCTTAAACACAGCTTCAAACTACGTGCTCATGGGCATAAGGATACTGCAAGGTATCCTTATCATGCGCTGGCTGTATCACTATTTGGGTGATGACTATTACGGCTTTTGGAGCATACTGTGGGCGTTTTTCTCATACATGATAGTGTTTAATCTGGGCTTCGGCGCGGCGTCGCAAAAATACACCGCAGAGCAGCTCTTTGAGCGCGACATCAAAAAATATAACGCCGTAATTTCCATAATTTTCACTTCATACTGGGCGATATCTATTTTGATATCGCTTGTCGTGGTGGCTGCCTCGTTTTACATCCCCGCGTGGACAAGCCTTACGGATCCCGTTAAAATCTCTGTCTGCCGCACGGCGCTTTTGATTTTCGGGATAGGCACGGCGTCAATATTCCCGCTGGCAATGTTTTCGGACATTTTGGCGGGGCTGCGCCTCATATATGTCAAAAACTTCGTGCTGCTTTTTATAAGGGTTGCGGAGGCTGCGGGCATATACACAATCATGATGCTGGACTGGGGCTTCATAGCCATAGTCAGCTACTCCGTAGGCATAAACATAGTATTTAACGGCCTTATGTATTTCATGGTTAAAAGCCGCATAAAAGGTTTCAGCCTGCGGCCGAGTTTCAATGTTGAAGCCTTCAAAGAGATATACAACTTCAGCGTCTTCGCCTATGTAAATTCAATAGGCAACCTGATTATCGCAAAGACAGACCGCTTTGTGCTAGGCGCAATTCTCGGCCTACCCGCAGTCAGCACCTACCAGCTGGGCACGCGCGTGCCCGAGATTTCGCAGACGCTGTCTTCGCAGTTCCAAGACAATGTGGTGCCCGTATCGGCAAACCTTATACATTCGGGAGATACGGGGGCGCTTTCAAAAATTTTGCTTTCGGGGATGCGCTTCGGCGCTTTCATATCGGTGGGTGCTACGGTTCTTTTTTATTCTATGACAGAGGCCACAATACGCTGCCTTTTTGACGCCGGCAACGACGACATTTTTTTAATCTGCAAAATATTTTTAATTTCGAGCTTCGTATCTTGCGCGGTGCGCGGCGTGCCCGCTCGCTACCTGCTTATGTCCGGGCGGCACAAGTTTGTGGCGCTCTCTACCGTGGCGGAGGCCGCGCTCAATTTGGCTTTGAGCATTTATTGGTGCCGTCAAATAGGGCTTATGGGCGTAGCCTACGGCACGCTTGTGCCAAACATCATCATTTCATGCTTTGTGCTTTTGCCGCCCTCTATGAAGGCGCTTAAATACGGTTACGGTGAGGTTTTCTTGATTTTCGTAAAACCGCTTATCGCGGTGCTGCCCGCCCTTGCAATCTGCGAAGCCGCCAAAATCTATCTGGGAGACGCCTTGCTTGACATATTCACGCTGACTGCGGTCTACGCGGCGGCTGGGGCCGTATACGCGGCTATAAGCTGGATGTTCGTCCTCACAAAGACAGAGCGCAAATTCATCTCCGACAAACTAAAGTTTCTGAAAAAAGTCGCATGAAGAAAATCAGCATAGTTATGCGCTCGCGCAATGATGCGGCTTATGCGCCTCTCACGATTGAAGCGTTTTTAAGCCAGAAGCGCGACGACTTTGAAATCCTTTCTTTTGACAATGCGTCTGCCGACGGCACCGCAGAAATCATCGCGCGCTATCCGCAAATACGCAAGTTTCACGTGCCCGAAGGCGCATACGTGCCCGGCAAGGTTTTAAACGCCGCCGTCAAAGAGGCCGTGGGAGAGATAGTCGTCTTTAACAACGCAGACGCGGTGCCGCAGGGCACCAACTGGCTTTCGACGCTTGTAGCGCCCATTGAAAGCCGCAAGGCGCAAGCCTCATACGGCAGGCAAATTTGCCGCCCCGATGCCGACCTTTGGGTGCGCGCAGACTACGCAAAGGGCTTCCCGCAAAATCCGCAAGACGCCCTGTCAGGTTTTTTTTCAATGGCGAGCTCTGCTGCGCTGAAAAGCGTTTTTGAAAGCGCGCCTTTCAGCGAGACCATAAAATATTCAGAAGATGTGCACTGGGCGCGCAGGCTTGAAAAGCTTGGTTTTAAAATCGCATACGCCGCGGGTGCCGAGTCTGAGCACTCTCACAACTACACCCTTGAGCAGATTAAAAAGCGCTTTGCCGGCGAGGGCATTGCCGATGCCGAGATTTACGGACGCGCGCAAAGCTTTGCGCGCTTTGCAAAAGGGCTCGCGGGGGCAATATTGCGAGACGCCCTGCCCGCGCTTAAGGCGGGCGGCCTAAAAGAATTTATGCGAAATTTAAAAATCAGATACATACAAAAAAAATCTTATTACGACGCGCGCGGAAAGGCGGCCGCGAAATGAAAATCTTAAACGTCATGCGACGCCTGTCGTTTGAAGAATGGGGCGGCACAGAAAGCGCCGTCTGGAACGCTTCAAAGTGCCTGATTAAAGACGGCTGCGAGGTTGAAATATGCGCAACAAGCGCGCTATGCCCCACCCCGTTTGAGGAGCGCAGCGGCATAAAAATAAGCCGCTATCCCTACTTTTATCCGCATCTCTTCTTGAGTGCGCAAGACCGCGCAATTCTCGATAAAAAGGGCGGCAATCCGTTTTCATTCGGCCTATACAGACATCTTTTAAATACGCCCTTCGACATATTGCACACGCACGCCATGGGCAGGCTTGCAAAGCTTTGCATAAAGGCCGCGCATTGCAAGAATGTGCCTAGCGTAATATCGTTTCACGGGGGACACTACGACGTGCCGCAAAGCGAGTTTGACGAAATGGCAAAACCCCTGCGCGGCAAGCTCGGCTACGGCAGGCTTATAGAAAAGGCGCTCGGTCTTGACTTTGATATTGTAGAGCGCGCCGACGGCATAATCTGCGTGGGTCCCAATGAAAAGCTCGAGATTGAAAAACGATTTCCGGGCAAGCCCTGCGCGCACATCCCAAACGGCGTAGACTGGCGCAAATTCGCAAAGACGCCCGCGTTTGACTTTAGAAAAGCCTACAACATAGCCCCGCAAAAAAAACTGATACTTTGCGTGTCGCGCATAGACTACCAAAAAAACCAGCGCGCCTTTGTGCCGCTGCTTAAAGAGCTTGCCGCGCGCGGGCTTGAGGCGCACTGCGCGATAGTTGGCTTTGTTACCTCAAAAAGTTATTTTGAAGCGCTCAAAGAAGACATAGCGCAAGCGGGTATGCAAAATAGCTTCACACTCATAGAGGGCTTGCCGCCCGATTCCGACGAGCTTCTTTCGGCCTACAAAAGCGCGGACTTGTTCATGCTGCCCAGCGTGCATGAGCCCTTCGGCATAGTCGCGCTTGAGGCGTGGGCTGCGGGGCTGCCCGTTGCGGCTTCGGACGTCGGCGGCCTTAAGACGCTTGTCGAAGACGGCCGCACGGGGTATCTCTTTGACGCTTTTAGCGCCGACTCTATGGCGCAAGCCGCCTTAAACGCGCTTGCAAACGCCCCGCAGATAACGCAAAACGCGCTTTGCACGGTCAAAGAAAAATATTCTTGGGAAGCTGTTGCCGACCTCATCAAAAACTTTTACGGGGAACTGCGCGATGCTCAAAAAAGGCGCTAAAATACTTTTCATATCTCAGTATGCGGGCTTCATAGGCGGGCTTGAAAAATACATATATTCCGTTGCGTCTTTGCTTAGGCAAAACGGTTTTAAAACGGCTTGCCTCTACGCCGAAAAAACCGGCAACTTTGAAAAGTTTGCATCGGCCTTTGACGATGTGTTCGATATGTCGTGCCTCTCAAAAATTTCAGAGGCTGACTTTGACTTTACGACCATGCACAAAATTTCGGAGCCGGCGCTTCTTTTAAAAATATTGCGCAGATTTTCTCCGACACTCTTCGTGCACGACCATGACTATTACTGCCCCAAAGGTTACAAATACTATTTTTACAAGCGCCTCAACTGCCGCAGAGCCTACTGCCCCGTTTTTTGCGCCGCCTGCGCAAGCATAGTGCCGCCGCGCCATTTTGCGGCCGCGCCGTTTAAGTTTTTCAAGAAGAATTTTTACGATGCCCCGAGACTTTTTAATCGCGCAATGCGCTGCCCCAAGTTCGTCGTGCTTTCAGAATTCATGAAGGCGCAGCTTTTGCATAACGGAGTTGAAGAAAATGACATTACCATACTTCACCCGTTCATTGAAATACCCGCCGAAACGCGCGCGCAAGAAAATGCGCGAAATGTAAAACCGTCTATACTTTTTGCGGGGCAACAGGTGATGTCGAAAGGCACTCCGTTTTTTTTGGAGGCCGTAAAAGCCATGAAGACCGATGCCGACGTTTTCATAATAGGCCACGGCCCGCGCCTTGAAGACTTTAAAAAACTGTCCGAAGACATGGGGCTTAAAGACAAAGTGCGCTTTGAGGGCTGGGTGCAAAACCCCTCGGCGTATTTTGAGCGCGCAAGCGTGCTGGCCTTCCCGTCGATGTGGCAAGAGCCTTTCGGGCTTTCGGGCGTCGAGGCGCTTGCCTACGGCAAGCCCGTTGTAGGCTTTGATGTGGGCGGCGTTTCAGAATGGCTAAAAGACGGCGTAAACGGCCTGCTCGTGCCCGAACGCGACGCCCTTAAAATGGCGGCCGCTTTTGACAGACTTTTGGGCGACGACGCCCTGCGCTTAAGCCTCGGCCAAAACGGCAGGGCGGGCGTAATCAACAATTACGGCAAAGAAAAATTCCTCTCAAACTTCTTAAATTTAAAATGAACCTTCTTGTAAGTTGCATGGGTTATGACGGCGGCAAATCAGGCATTTCCGCCTATATGAGAAACGTGGTCAAAAACCTCGGCGGCAAAGGCCATGAAATTACGCTGGTAGTCGAGCCCGACGCCGTCAAAGATTTTGAAGGCTTTAAGCAGATTGTTGCGCCAAAGATTTTTTCAAAATCGGCGCTTGGTATGCTTTGGCACACTTTCATACTGCCCTTTTACGGAAATTTGGGAGATTACGACTGCCTGCTGATTTTGGCCGCAAACCGACGCTACGCCCTTAATTCAAGCATACCGCGCATAGGGGTTGTGCACGACCTTTCGCAATACAGGGTTTCAGGCAAATACGATTTTTTCCGCATGCTTTATTTAAAGCATATACAACCTTTTTTGGGGCGCCGCATTGAAAGCCTTGCGGCAATAAGCCTTTCAACCAAGGCCGACATAGAAAAATTCTGGCGCGTCGACCCGTCAAAAATCACGCTCAACTATAACGGGTTGGTAAAAATAAAGGACAGGGACGACTCTGTTTTGACGCGCCTTAAGCTCACAAAATATATCTACTATGTGTCGCGCATAGAGCATCCTGGCAAAAACCACCTGAATTTAATCAAGGCCTTTGAAGCCCTGCCCAAAGAATTGAAAGATGAATACAAGCTCGTATTTACCGGTTCTTCATGGTCCGGGGCGGAAATTGTAAAAAGCTATGCCGAAAATTCAAAAGACAAAGACCGCATAGTCTTCACGGGATATGTTACGGACGGAGAGCTGGGCAGTCTTTACGAACACGCCTCCGCCTTTGCCTTCCCTTCGTTTTCAGAAGGCTTTGGGCTGCCGCTTATCGAGGCGATGAGTCTGCGCGTGCCCTGCGTATGCTCTAACGATTCCGCCCTTGCCGAAATCGGCGCGGACGCCGCCTTGACCTTTAACCCGCACAGCATAACCGAAATCAAAGACGCGCTTGAAAAAGTGCTTACCGACCGCGATTTGCGCGCGGTTCTTGCCGAGCGCGGGGTGAGGCGCGCCGCCGTATTTGACTGGAATTTGCACGCCGACATACTTATAGAAATGTGCAAAAAAGAATACGTTAAGAATTCAAAGCTGCGCATCTTTGACATAAATTTCGACAACGCCCGCATGCCCGAAATAGTCTCAAACTTTGACGCCACAATACAAAGCGGGCAAAAAAAGAGCGTGGGCTTCATAAATACGCACTACCTGAACACAGCCTATGAAAACCGCGCCCAAATTGCGCGCTACAACACTTTTGACTATGTGCTGCCGGACGGCAGCGGCGTCAGCATTGCGTGTAAAATCATGGGTTACAGATACCGCGACAATTTAAACGGCACAGACTTGCTGCCCAAAATTTGCGAACTCGCCCAAGAGCGCGGCTACACGCTTTATTTTTTCGGCGGCAAAGAGAGCGTAAGCGCAAAGGCCGCAGAAAATCTGCTTAACGCCTACCCCGCCCTGAAAATCGTAAAGGCGCGCAGCGGCTACTTCACAAAAGAGGGCGAGGCCGCAATCATCGCCGAAATCAACGCGCTTAAACCGAATTTTCTCTTTGTGGGCTTTGGCGCTATATTGCAGGAAAAATGGGTGTCTGAAAATCTCGATAAGCTTGACGCTTCGATAGTCTTTGCAATAGGAGGCGTAGCCGACGTATATTCCGGCAACCTTTTCAGGGTAAACCCGAAGCTTCGCGAATGGGGGCTTGAGTGGCTGGGCAGGCTTTATCAAGAGCCCGTGCGCCTCTTTGGCCGCTATGTGATAGGCAATCCGCTTTTTGTGTTGCGCGTAATAAAATACAGGCTTTTTAAAAAGCTTTGATTTTTGCGCACACGGCCGGACAACTAAAAATGCGCCGCGCAAAATCTGCGCGTAAAGCCTGCGCTTAAGGCAGCGGCGCGTAGCCTTCAAGTTTCTTTAAGTCCGGCGCGGGCTTGCGGGTTTTAAGGGCTTGCGACGGCTGCCACCCCGGCTCTAAAAGCCATCCCGAAACCGCGGCCGCTGGCGCTATGGTTTCAGAAACCGTAAATTCGCTGGCGGCCACAGAGAAGGCCTCGACATTGGCAAAGCGCCGCCATATAGGCCAATATTTTGAAACCGCCTTTGAAAGCGCCTTCTCGTCTTTGCCGCCCTCGCCCAGATATTTTTGTTCAAAAAGCATGGTAGGCGGCGGCGCAAAATCGCGCTCGGGACGCGGATTGTAAATGAGCCCGAAAGCCAGCTTCACGCACTCTTGCGATATCCCGAAAGTGTTGCGGTAGGGCGTAATGCCCGGTATATATTCTGCAATGCCGTCGGCGTAAGAAGCCAAATCGAGATACTTAAGCGGATAGTTTTTGCCGAGCCCCGCCGTCATGGTTTGCCCGCTCGGATTTGCGCCGTTATGCCAGTCGTTGCATAAATACGCAGCAGCGCGGTATTTTGGGTCTTTGGTGATTGTGTAGGCCGTCATGAAAAACTTTGCGTTATTCATGGGGTGATACTTGCCCCAAGACATATAAGTTACATAGTGGTGTGTTACGTCGTGCCAAGCTATCCTGTAAGGATAGTTGTTGTCCAGCATCACAAGGCGCTCATCGGCGTAACGCAACATGCGCGCTTTACCCGTGTCGTATATTTTTGAAAGCGCACTTTCTTGCGCGCCGTAAACAAAAAGCTCCGTAAACAAAAGCGGATTGATGCGCCATGAAGTCTCCGCAAATTTTTGAGACATATCGTTAACGGCGGCGGCGCGCTTAAGATATTCTGCCTTGCCCGTAAGCAAATAAAGGTTGTAGGAAGCTTTGAAGACATATTCATTGGGCACGCTCGGCGCTTCCTTATATGTGAGAGTCTCTGCGGCAACAACCGTTCTGCCGCCGCTGTTTGTCTGAGACACGGGGTATGGATAGCTTTTAATAAATCTGTGAGACGGGTCCGAAGCCCAATCATACGCCTTTACCGCAGAATCCGCATACTTATTGCTTTGTACATCGGCCCCCGCTTTTTTAAGGGCGAGCGCAAGCATTGAGGCGTGCGCCGCATACTGCATTGTGCTTTCCATAGTCGCCGCCGAAAGGTAATAGCGCTGGGTATCGGTTGAGGGATTATAATCTACGGGGTGGCTCGTGGCCTCTATCCAACCGCCTACGGAACCGTCGGAATTTTGGGCATTAAGCCAAAGCGCCATACCCCAAGAGGCCTCGTCTAAAATGTCGGGTATGCCGTTTGCGGATTCGGGGATGTTTAACTGCCCGTCGGCAAAATTCTGCGGGCGCATAAGATACGCCGAAAGCAAATCATTCACGACGTCGTAGTGGTAGGGGCGGCGGTCATAGTCGGCGGCGTCATGCCAACCGCCGTGCAGGGGCAGCATGATGTCGGTCTTGATGGCATCAATAAGCTTAAACTGCGACACTTCAAAATCTACGGGCTTGCCTTGGGCGTCAAAAAAGCCGCAGTCGGAACGATTTTTGTCGGGGCGATAGTGGTTGTTGTTGGGGGGAAAGCCTCCCACGTAAGTATGCATGTGGCACTCGCTCATCAGCCAGTTTGTATAGGGCTTTTCTTTGGCAATGCCGCACCTTTTATGGTAAAGCCCCTTCATGTGGACGTAAAACGCCTCGCCTATGGCGGCGTTGCCTATAGCAAAATCATAAGAGCGGCCGAGAGCGGGTATGAACGCGTAATATGTCCCCTCTTTTGCAAAGTCGGAAAAATCAAGCTCCATGACGACTTCGCCCGTAAAGGGGGTAATGTCTTTATAGTAAGTTTCATGCCCGCGGCTCTTTAAAACGCCGGTGTAGACTTGTTTGCCCGAGGCCGCGTCGCAAAGATAAAAGCTTTGTCCTTCAAGCGCCGAAATATCAAGCGCGCCGAGAGTCCCCAACCATGCGCCTGCATAAGCGTATTTGCGGGGCGCTTGCGGCGCGTAACCCGCCTGATTCACCTTGATTATCCCGCTTAAATTCTGCACGGCGACGTATTTAAAAGGCACTTCTTCGCACAAAGGATTTTTCACTGCGTATGTCTTGCCCTCTTCAAGCGGCGCATCAAGTTTTAAGAAAGCGTAATGGCGCACAAAGGCGTTGCGCGTAAGCTTGGGCTCTCCCGTCTTCATATCGGTAAACTGGGCTTGCCCCGCAGGCTCAATCCAATAGCCGCCCTCTTTGATTTTTATATCGGGACTTATCGCAAAAGCTTCTGGATTTTGGTAGGCGGCAGCGATTACCGGCCTATATTTAAGTATGATTTCGGCACCCAATATATTGTAAAACAAATTCTTAGACCAAGACGCTAAATTTGCGGTGTTACTTTCTACGCCCTTTAAAAAGCTTCCGCATTCGGCCACAAAGCGCTCATTCAAAAAATCGTCGTAGGCACCCGCCAAGCAAATCGTTTTACTGTCTATAACATAAACTTTAAGCCACCCCTTGATTGGAACCGTTATTTCAGAATTCGGCTTGAATTTCCCCGTGGCATATTCTGCCGCAAAAGTTGCCGCACTTATGGCGTCGGAAATTTTAGACATTACGCCGCTTGAGCTATCTTGCTTTTTATCATCCACTTTAGTCTCGGTATCTTCGACGTTAAGCGGAGAGGCTTGGGCGCTTTGTATGGGGGCTTCGGGTATTTTACCGTCTATGCCTATATCCGTAAAAACATAAAAAAAGGCGATGACGCCCAAGAGCAATATCAAGAGGTTCCATACGGCCTTTTGTTTCATTAGTAAATTTGAGTTAAAATTCCAAAATGCTTTTGCTGGTAGCAATTTAGTAACCCAAAATGCGTATAATTCAAGTTTTAAATATTTATCCGATAAAAAAGAAACAGATATTATTATTGACAAAAGAATTCGAGGGTTGGAAATTTATCTTAGTAAAAATTAATATCTTAACGAATATGAAAAGGTTAATAAGTATTTTATTCATTACAACTTTTGCATTGGCTGCAAAGGCTGAGTATGTATTCAATAACGGCCTTATCGAAATAAGCGGCAATTCGCTTGTGAGCCTTGATAAAATAAACAATTGGGGCGCTTGGGACAGTTTCGGATATTATGTTTATGACAAGAATACATCAAAAGTCTTGTCTTACACCCATGTTGATTTTGATAAATCAGGCAAAGCGGTTTTGGGTAATTTTGAAGACGGTTCCACAATAGGTTTCTATTATGAAAGACCAAACGGCGACACGGTTTTGGGGCATATCCCGGACAAAAAGTGGGAAACCCCTCTTGAGGTCTACGGCTACGTCAACCCCGCCGACTCTTCAAGCGGCACCATTTTAAACTTGGGCAAGGGCAATCAGGTTAATTCTGGCATGAGGTTTTCAATAGCGGCTTCTTCAGTGCCCTCGGGACAGCCCTTGCCGGGCGCGCTGACAACATTGCTGGTATTTGTACTGATTGCGGGGCTGTTTTTCATAAAATCGCGTTTGGCAAAAGCGAAAAAGTCTTGATATACGCACCGGCAGAGATTTTTATGGACTAAGGCCGCAGGTGTATTTTGCGGCGGCTTGGCTTTCATGAAAATCCGTAAGACAGTAATTTATGCGTTTATCGCACTATCGATTTTTGCGGTTTTCGGTCTTGCCTATGTTTCATTTTTGATGGACGACACATCCGCGCTTCTTGCCGATGCCGCAAAAGCGATGTCTCAAAACAGACCCGAGAAGGCGCGCACACAATACTTGCTTGCGCTTAAAAAAGACTATTCCTGCGAGGAAGCCTATCTTGGCATAGCCCATATTGACGAGCTTAAGGGAAACTACTACGAAAGCGCCCAATGTTGGAGCAGCGCTTTTGCGCTTAACCCCCTTGATGCAGACTTGCGCTTAAGGATGTTTAGGGCGCTGATAATTTCTAGAGCCGATCAAATCCTGATTTCAAAATTCAAAGCGCTGCAAGACTCTGCCTTGATAGGCGACGAATATTTTTACCACTGCGTAAACGCATTCATGCGCCAAGGATTCGCGGACGAAGCGGCATTACATATCGCAGAACTCGCAAAGCTAAACCCAGATTACGCAAAACTCGCCGAAGGCAATCTGGCGCTCTTGCAGGCAAAAAGCGCGGCGGCAGAAGAGTTTTTTGCGGCAGCGGCAAAATCTCAAAAACCGTCCGTGCGCCTTTATGCGGCGCTGGGCAAGGCTCTGATATTGATAGAAAGACAAGACTATGAAGCGGCCAAAGCCGTAATAGCCCCCTTGCCGCTTGAAAACATACTGGCGCGCGCCGACATCCTGATTGCCAAGGCAGAATGCGATGTTGCTTTGGGAGACCCGAAATCCGCAATAAATCTTTATAAAGAAGCCTGGAAACTGCAGCGCGCAAACTTGGTCATACTTGTAAAAGCGGCCGAACTTGCCTTTTCGGTAGGAGACCCTTCAAGCATTGCTGAGCTTGAAGACCTGCTGGACGCGGACAATAAAAACCTGCTTATGCTGCGCCATTATCTCGGCGCGCTGCAATGCGGTGCCGACAAAAATTGGAAGAATGCCCAAAAGAATTTGGATTTTGCGGGGCCGCTCAAAAGCAGGAACGCCGCCATGCTCTTAAGCCTTAACTGCGCCATAGACGCAAAAGACCCCGACGCCGCGCTTGAAACCGCGCTTAAAATCCGCTTTGAAACCCTTGCGCCCGAAGTAGGGCGCGATGTTGCCGCAAGCTTAATAAATTTGATGCGCCTGCCGCAATCTACCCCGAACGCGCAGCGTGAGCTTGCCCTTGCGGCCCTGCGCGCGGATCCGCAAAACCTCAAAGCTTTAGATATAGCCGCAGAATTCGCCGTAAAAGACGCACGCTGGGAAGACGCGCTAAAGTTTGCCAACGCGTCTTTGGAAATAGACCCAAAAAGCGTAAGGCAATGCGTCTGCGGGGCGATAGCCGCTTTCAATTTGGGCGATTGGCGCGAAAGCCTGCGCCTTTGCGACCGCGGTTTGAAGCTTGAAAAATCATCCATGCTGATTTTGTGCGCCGCGCGCGCCTGCGCAAGCGGCAAAGACACATATAGCGCCTCAAAATATTATGAAGAACTTTTAAAATCATCAAACGCGCCCGATTACGCAGAGGAGGCCGCGCTCTTTTACATAAGCGAGGGCATGAAAGAAAAAGCCCAAGCCGCGATTGATGCGGCAAGCGCCAAACCCGCCCTGCGCGAGGCTCTTGAGGGCGCTTTGAGCAAAGAAAACAAAGACTGGACAAACGCCGCAAAACATTTTGAAAACGCCCTGAAGTTAAACCCCGATTCAGAAAAACTTTACGCGGAACTTTCTTCCGCATTTTTTGAGCTTAAAGATTTTGACCGCGCCCAAGCCGTTCTTGAAAACGCTCTGAAAACGCGCCCGTCAAATTATTTAAAATACCAGCAGGCGCTTTTGCTCATGAATTTGGGCGGGGATGTAAATTTAAAAAAAGCCGCAAATAACCTTGAAGAGATATACCCCGACAAATCGCAGCTTGACGTTTACGCGCCCGCACTTTGCGAAGCTTACGCGAATCTCGGGCAACTGGGCAAAGCCTTTGACATTGCTATGGCAGCAGACAAAGAAATGCCACGCTCCGCACCCTTATTAAACACCCTCGGCCGCATTCTTTATATGCAGCGTTCTTATGCGGGCGCTGTGCGCTTTTTGAGCGACGCCTACGCATTAAAACCCGACGCCGCCACGCGCGCCCTTCTTGTAAAAGCCTATGTAGGCGCCGCCGCGCAAGACCCCGATCCGCTTGAAAAGCGCACGTTTTTAAGGGAAGCTCTCGCACTTTCGCCCAATGACGCTTCAGCGCTTGAGGCCATGAAAGACGCAAGCAAACAATAGCTTAAGGCCGCGCGCCCGCGGCGCATATATAGGCCTACGAAGCGCTAGCCTTTAAGATGCAAAGACGCAAGAAGCTTGCGCAGTCTGTCCGTGGTAATGGGCTTTAAAAGCACGCCCTCAAACTCTCCCAACGAAAAGTTTTGTCTGGCCTCCGTATCGGCGGTTACCGCAACTATCGGGATGCGTTTGCCTCCCATTGTCTTGCGCACGGCAAGGGCAAATTCGGTGCCGTTCATCTCGGGCATCCACATATCGGTAAGAATCAGATCCGGAAGTTCGCCGTTATCAAGGCGGCGCAGCGCGGCTTTTGCAACCGTCATATACTCGCTTTGGGCGCCGAGGTTCAAAAGCATTTTTGAAAGCACCTTGCAATTTAGCTCTACGTCGTCTATCACCCAGATTTTCACGCCCCTGATGTCCAAGGGTTTTTCTTCTATGAGTATTGCCTTCTTGTTTGTGCGCGGACGCCACGCCACGCGCTTAAAAGTCAAAATAAACTCACTGCCCTTGCCCAGCGCGCTGTTTAAAGATATGGTGCCGCCAAGCTTTGCCACAAGCCTTGACACTATGGCAAGCCCAAGCCCCGTGCCCTGCGTTGCGGGGTTGCGGCGCTTTATGTCGGCTTGCTCAAAGGGGTTGAATATGCGCTGCAAGTCTTCGTTGTCTATGCCCATGCCCGTATCTTTTATACGTATCTGGAAATCCATGAACTTCGCATCTCCGGTAAGCTTGTCAAAGGTAACGTCTATGCGGCCGCGCTCCGTAAATTTTATGGCGTTGCCCACAAGGTTGAAGAGCATTTGGCGCAGATTAATGCGGCTGAAATAAATTTCGGGCACTTCGGGATCTATCTGCACATTGAACACGACGTTCTTTTGGCGCGCCTGCGTTTCAAAAACCCTGCGTATTTCGTCAAAGACCTCGTCGGGCTGCACCCAGTCCAAGAAGATTTCAAGCTTGTCGGCCTCTATCTTTGAAAATTCCAAAACGTCGTTTATGATTGAAAGCAGCGAGCGCCCCGCAATGTTGATGGAGCTTATGTTTTCAGAAAGGTCTGTGGGCATCTCGTGCGACATGAGAAGCTCGCTCAAACCTATAATGGCATTCAGGGGCGTGCGTATCTCATGGCTCATGGTTGCCAAAAAGGCGCTCTTTGCGCGGTTTGAAGATTCCGCCGCCTCGCGCGCCAAAATAATCTGTTTTTTGGCCTGCGTTTGCGAGGTTGTGTCTATAATGCACTCAAGAATATTTAAAAGCTCGCCCTTTGGCGAATAAATCGGCGTCACCATAGATACGAATGTGTTGCCGTTTGCCAGCTCAATTTCTTGGGTATACGGCTTGCCCGTGGTAACCACGCGCTTGACGGGGCAGTTGGCCTTGTCGTCCCTGAAACTGCAGTTTGCTATGTCGCAAAGCGAGTGGCGCAAATCTTCCTCGCTGTGGTTAAAGTATTTTGCGGCGGCTTTGTTTACCCTGACTATAACCCCAGACTTGTCAAATAGGAGTATAGGGATTTCTATATTGTCCAAAATGAGGGTTTTTTCATACTCGCTGTGCAACAGTTTTTCTACGTAGTCTCTCCTGATTATCGCAATTTCTATAGAGCTTGCGAAAGACCGCATAAAGCTTTCGTCAAAATTCGTAAAACTGCGCTTGCGGTCTATGTAGCCTATTGCGACAAAGCCCCAAAGCTTAGCATCGCGCGATATGCCCGCCGACGCCATAGACTTAAGACCTATGCGCTTGAACACCTCGCCAGTCTGGTCTGAAAATTTGTAGTTTGCCCAGATGTCCGAAAGCATCGTAATCTCCAACCTGCGCATAGACTCAAGCCATGATGTGCCGGGCGGTATGGTTATTGTTTTTAAATCTTCAAGCCTTACCCTTACATCCGCAGACTGCCAACCGTGCTCCAAATGCACCGCCGAGAAATCCTCGTTAAAATAATACACGCAACAATAGTCGGCCTCCACGGACTGTCCCAACTTGCCGAGAACTTCGGCCATGGTGCTGTCAAAATCGTTGTTGGCCACGAGCGACGAAAAACACGTGTTTACAACCCTCTCTTGACGCGCGTAGGCGTCTAACTGCGCAAGCATGCGCGTGCGCTCTTCGTCGGCGGCGTGCTCTTGCGTAATGTCGTCGCTCAGCGAGAACAGCAGCTTGCGCCCGCCGTCCAACTTTATGAGCGTCTTTACGGTGCGCAAAACAAACTCGCGCCCGCCCGCGTTCTTAACGCGCTCTGTAACTTCCACAGCCTCGTTAGAATGCACGGCCTCCATGTCTTCAACGCGCGCCTTGCCTTCCAAGCCCGGGAATGGCTTAAGCTCAAAATCCGTTTTGCCGAGAGCTTCTGCCGCGTCTATGCCCGTCATTTCCTCCATCATGCGATTCCACATGACATAGCGGAAATCGTTGTCAGGGTCTTTGCAGGAGACGCAGGCGGGCATATTGTCGAGAATGTAGCTGAGCGTCCTGTTCTTTATCTGAAGCTCTCTTTGCAAATTCTTGTTCTCGGTAATGTCTACATGTATGCCTAGGATAAGTTCCCTGCCCGTAGGCAGCATGAACTTTGCCCTTGAAACCTGCAAGTCGCGCGGGGTGCCGCCAAGGCTGACGCGCTCTTGACTTTCTACAACGCCCTCGCTCCTTTTAAGCAAGGCGTCGGCCGCGGCGCGCTTTTGGGCGATGTCCGGCGGGAATAGGTCATTGTCGGTCTTGCCCACTACATCAAAATCGGTCAGCCCGAAGATATCCTTGTGCAGCCTGTTTGCAATCAAGTAGCGGTCGCCGCCCGTAAAGTCTTTGACGGATACCGAGCAAGGCAGATTGTCCAAAATAGAATTAAGCATGGTGGAGTTGTCGAGATACTTCATCTCGTTTTCAACTATGTCGCTTATGTCCTGCAATACGCCCATGAAGTTTACGTCTTCAGAGGCCGTCAGGCTTACGCGCGTGAGCCGCAAATTGTAAAAGCGCCTGTGGTCGGTCATGCGCGAGCGGCAGCGCATATCTATTTCGGAAATCTCGCCCGACAGCAGTTTTTGCCAGCGCGCGTCAAAGGCCTCGTGGTCTACGGGATCCATCCAGTCCGAGCAGTGCAAATCCGCGCCGGAATCATAGGGCAAAATGCTTGCGGGGATTTGCGCGGATATGCGGTTGCCGTTTTCATCAAGCCTGAAATATCCTATCTTTGCTATTTCAGATGCGGAATGCATCAGGAAGTTGGAAGACTCAAGCTTGTCCATCTCCACGTATTCGCGTGTTACGTCTCTAAATGCCATGACCGCGCCCGATATGCGCCCCTTGCTGTCCGAAATCGGGGCGGCGGTCGCCGATATGCGCAAGCGCGCGCCGTTTTTTGAAACCATCTCGCAACGTGCGTCTAAAGTTATAACCCTGTTTTCCGAAATAGCCTTCCAGATTGGCAGCTCCGCAGGTGCGCCGCTAGAAAAGTCCAGAAGCTTGAAAACCTCGCCGAGCTCATTATATATGGCGTCTTCATAACCGCAACCCATAAGCCCAAGGGCGGTCTTGTTGCACATTGTTATCCTGCCGTAGGTGTCTGTGGCTATTACGCCGTCGCCTATAGATTCAACCGTAGCAGTCATGCGCTCGGCCATTTCTTTGTGGGCCTCAACCGCGCGCGCAAGCTCTGTCACGTCTGACGACACCCAAAGCAAAGCTTCGCGCCCGAAAACCTCTTTGGGCAGGTATGAAGCGTCCACCCTCCGATTTTGACCCATGTAGTAATACTCAAAAACTATGTTCGGCTCCTTACTTATGAATATGCGCCACTCAATGTCCTCATAAGCCTTTTGCACGGCCTCGGGCAAATCCTCAACGCTCTTTATGCGCTTTGAATCAGAACCCTTGAAGGGATTCATGGAGTTCTCCGTCCTTATAAACAAAACCTTGCCGCTTTTGTCTGTAACAAATATGCGCAGGGGCAGATTTTTAAAGACCGCCGAAATCAGCTTGTTTTTGCGGTTTACGCCAACGAGGTATATTATGACCATTATGGCGATTAAAAGAAAGAGCGCCATGAAGACCAAAATCGCCATGTATTCTTGGCGCATGACGCTGGGCTCATCCAGAAACTCCGCCCCGCGCGGCAGCGCAGATGCGTTTGCGCCGAGGTTGCGCAGCTGCTCATAATTAAAGAATGGCTTTGAGTCTTCGTGCTTAAACGGCACACTATCTGCCGACTGCTGCTCGATAACGCGCAGACACATATCGTAAAGTTGGCGCGCGCACTCGTCTGAAGTTACCATTATGCCGCCGCAAAGGCCGTAGCGCATACCGTCGTCAAAAACCGAAAACACGGGGCCCGCCTTCATGTCGTTCAAGCGCAAGACAAGCTCCCCTATCCTTATGGCGTTGCCAAAGCGGGAATCCCTCCATAAGAGCGGCACTATAATTTTATCTTTTGAAATCTGCGAGAGGGACTTAAGCATGTCCTCCGTCGTCATAAAGGCGTCATTGTAAACCACTATGTTTTTGCCCGCAGTTTCGGGCATGGCGGACAAAGTTCGCACAAGTTCTTTTTCCACCGTTCGAGACTCGTCCTTGCCCATCAAAATAACTATCGTGGAATGTTTGGGAAAGAGTTTTGCGGCAAGCGCTATAGTCTCGACACTCCTAGGCGAGCATATAAGCCCGGTCATATTCGGATATTTCTCTGCTACGCCCATCTCGTTTTCAAAAACGCGCGCGGTAACTATGGGCGTTTCAAGTTCAAGCTCGTCGATATGCTCCACCAAAGCGCGCGTGATAGTCATATCAGAAGTAACTATCAGGTCGTAATGCTCGTTCTTAAGCTCTTTGGCGATAAGGTCAAGGTGGCTTGAGCCCGCCCCCGCAGCGTCAAAGTCTACCTTAAATATGCGGCTTTCGATGGATTTGCCGTCGCGCGTGTTGTGCAGCATGTATGAAAGCGACATCATCACATTGTCTATCCATTGGCTGCCGGACTCGTTTGAGGCGAGTATCATTACCTTTTCGGCATAAAGCGCACCCTGCATACCCCATAGCATACAGAACACAAAAGCAATGCGAAGAACGCAAAGCCTTCCATATCCGAAAATTTTCATGAAATAATGATTTTAAATATTTAAAAAAAATACGATGATAACGGGCTGTCAAATGCTTTTTTAAATGCTAAATAAGATTTTGCTTTTAAATACGCGAAAAGCAAGAAGTCTTTTGTCGCATTTTTATAAAAATACTTGATGTTCAATAGTTATATTAAGCTCTTTTTTATAAAATTTACTCGCATTTTCATCTTATTTATAAATAATTTTTTACATATAAAGAATAGAACATGAGAAAAATTTTCCTCATAAGTGTTTTGACGGCGGCGGCCATAAGCGCCGCGGCGGTTATGTATCTCGTTTTTACAAACAGGTCTGACTCTGAAAGTATGTCAAAGGCCGTTGCGGAAATGCAAAAGGGCCACGATGATTTGGCAAGGCGCATACTGTCTCAAGTCGTCGCCAGAGATTCCGCCAATGAGGAGGCCTACAGGCTTCTTGCAAAAATCGCCGAAAAGAATTCCGACTACCGCGCCTCCGCACAGGCTTGGGAAAAAATCGTGAAGCTCAACCCGCTTGACAAGTCGGCAAAAATCGAACTCATTAAAACCCTTTGCATAGGGCGCCTTGACGAGTATCTCATCCACCGCATTTCGGACATAGCGGCATCTGATTTGAATTTTGACGCCCCCCTGTTTTACCAAGCGGCCTGCGCCTACATACGCCGCGATGATTCAAAAAGGGCCGAGGCCATTTTGGCAAAGCTCGAAAAAGAAAAATCCCCCTACGCAAAACTTCTTAAGGCGCGTTTAGAAATTGCGGCAGGCAACTTTAAAACCGCAAAAATCACTTTGACAAGCTTGGTTGCCGAAAACCCCGCAGCCCCCGCGCTTTCTATCGCGCACACGGGCTTGGCGCTTTGCGACATAGTGGCGAGGGATATACCCTCCGCGCAGAAAAATGCCGACCTTGCGCTGGAAGAATCCGACATTTTTTCAAAGGCGGACGCGCTTGCAATCAAAGCGCGCGTGGCTCTCTTAAAAAACGACATACCGGAAGCGTTGAAATGCCTTCTTACGGTCTTAAAAATACAGACGGGCAATGTGGCCTTAAAGCCCGACGCCGCCGAACTTGCCTTTGCAATAGGCGATGCAAACGCCATAGCAGAAATACGCAAAGGCACCACCGCCCCCAACAAGACCATGGCGGAGCTTGACTATTATCTCAAAGCCCTTGAAGACGCCGCAAAAGGCAAATATGCCGACGCGTGGGCTGCGTATAATCTGTGCGGTTCTTTTAAGAGCAGGCCGGGCGGTCGTTTGGCCGCATTTAAAATCGCCTGCGAAACCGGGGACTCCGGCGGTGCCGAAAAACTCGCCTCGGAAATCAGCGTTTTGCCACTGCCCGCAAAATTAAAAGTCGCCATAGCCGCAGATTTGCAAAGGGTTCTGGTCAAAGAAAAGAACCCCGCCCTCGCGGCGGCAATAGCGCGCACGCTTGTAAAGTTTGACCCTTCAAATCCCCTCGCGCAGCAATATTCTTTGCTGGGCTTCATTGCGTCCAAAGACTTTAACGCCGCCCTAAGGTCGGCAAACGCAATTTTGGCCGCCCGCCCGCAAGATCCCGCGGCCGTTCAGGGCGCTTGTATTGCGCTTATTGAGCTTCAGCGCCCCGCAGAAGGCCTTGAAATAGCCAACCGCGCCTTGGCGGCAGAGCCGCAAAACGGCGTCATGCGTTTTTATGCGGCCCGCTTTTTAAGCATGCTTAACCGCAAAGCGGAAGCGTCAAAAAACTACGCTCTGGCCTGCCAAGATAAATCCTTGCCCGCGGCGGCATATATCGAGGGCGGGCTTTACGTTTTGCAAAACGCGCCCTCCGCAGATTTTCAGGCTCTTTTAAGCGCGCTTGAAAAATCCGCAGAAGCAAGCGCCAAGCGCGCGCTTTACGCGCTCAAGGCCGAAAACGCCTACCGCGCAAAAGATTTTAAAGGCGCCACAGCCGCCCTTGAAACGCTTCTTAAAGAATACCCCGACAGCGAATTTGCCAAGCTGGATATTGCCGCAATCGCCTATGAAGAGGGCGGCGCAAACGCGGCGATAAGCGCGCTTGAAAAATTCTTAAAAGCCTCGCCAAAAGACTACACCTCGCAAACCGCCCTTGTAAATTATCTTATATTAAAGGGGTCGGCGCAAGACTTGGCGCGCGCAAAAGAGATACTTGCGCAAATCGCGCATGCAAACCCGCAAAGCGCCTTTGCCCTTGCCACTCTTTCAAGCGCACTTGCCCGCACGGGCGCGCTTGAAGCCGCGCTTGAAGCCGCGCGCAAAGCGGAGTCTTTGGACCCTCAAAGCCCCGAAGTTTTAATGCAGTTAGGCCTGCGTTTGGCAAGCTTCGGCAAATACGACGAAGCCGTATCAAACCTTGAACGCGCATACCGCGCGCGCCCCGATGCGCGCACCGCAGCTTATTTAAAGGCCACTTTGCTTGAAGCCGCAAAAAAGGCCGATGACTTGCGCACCCGTCTGGCTTTTGCAAAAAAGTGCGAGTCCTACTTTAAGAACAGCCCCGAGGCCTCAAAGCTTGCGCAGGACATACAAAATGAGCTTAACAGACTTGAAAAACCCGACGTCAAATAGTTTCGGAGGGTTTAAAAACCTGCCCCAATTGCCCCTTGCAAGCGCGGCGGCGGCCGCGCTTTACGGCGCTTTGTGGATTTTTGAAGGCGGCAAGGCGGACTCTGCCGCCGTAATGTGGTTTTTTGCCGCAGCGCTTTTTGCGCCTTATTTTTCTACGAAATTTGCGCACGAATCTTACCGGAGTTTAAGCGCCAGAGTGTGCGGCGTTTGCATACTTTTATGCAGCGCGGTGTTTTCATACTTCGGCTACACGAACATGGCGCTCGGCGCGGCGTTTTTGGCGCCCGTGGCGTTCTTCGGCAATTTTAAGGTGACGGCATACGCGGCAATACCCGTGTTTATTTGGACGGCGGCGCTGCCTAATTCGCAATATCTGCACTTTTTAATAAGTTATCCGCTGAGGGTGCTCGGCGCCCATATATCGGCGCTGACTTTGGGGCTTGCGGGCTTTGACGCCGTGGCTTCTGACACCATCGTCTCCTTAAACGGCAAAGAGATAGCAATAACCGCCGCCTGCAGCGGGATAGACCAGCTTGAATCTATGCTTTTATTGGGATGGCTCGTGGTGCTTTACGCGCACAAAACGCTCTCGGCGCGCCTGCTTCATTTTGCGATGATACTGCCGCTGATAATTTTGTTCAACTCGTTAAGGCTCGCCGTAACCCTTGCGGGGGCGGAGCGTTTCGGAGACATTTTTTTGTCTGACGCCGTGCATTCGGGTCTTGGTTTGGCGATGGTAGTCTGCGTGATAGTATCTTTCATGGGGCTTTCAAAACTTTTTACAAAGGGGCAGTAAGCTTATGAAAATTTGGCTTAAAAATTTGTTTTTTGCACTGTCGGCGTTGCCCATTCTTTTTAAGGCGCCTTATCTTTTTGACGTTTGGAAGAATTCTCCCCTTGAAAGTGCGGACTTCATCATGTGGCTGGCAATGCCCTTTGTGGCGCTTATTTCAGAACTTGTGCGCAGAAAAGCCGGCATTGACGACACCATGAAGTCTTACCGTATGCTTATAGTTGCCGCCTTCGTATTTTGCGTGCTGCTTTGGCTGCTCTTGACATTCAGCTTCAAGATTAACGCGGCGGCCATACTGCTTGGGGTGGCAATACTCGCCCTGGGTGTTGAGCTGCGTTTCGGACGGCGCATATTCATGTCGCAACTGCCGACCTTTCTTTTTGCCCTGCTTGCAACACCCTCGCTTTCATACTGGTTGGATTATTATCTGCACATAGGCCTAGACGGCACATACTCCTTCTTCGCCGTAAAATTTTCCATAGCTATGGTGTTCTTTTTGGTTTGGAGTTATCGAACCTTGAAGACGCGCAGGTATCCGCGCATAATAAGCATGGCGTTCTGTTTATGCGTTATGTCTGCGGCGCTTTACGCGCGCATAGAAGCGTCTACGCTTGAGCCGGGCTCTCCCCTTTTTATTGATCTCACAAGGCTTTCCGGAGGGGATTGGATGGCCAAAAATGACGAGCTTTCTGACGCCGACAGGCGCTTTTTTAAAGGCTGCACAGACATTACGCGCCGCACTTATTTTAACGTCGACAGCTACATATCATACCTTGGTTTGACGGTGAACGACATTTCAAACATACACCCCATAGGTATTTGTTTAAAAAGCTCGGGAGCCGAAGTATTTTCGTCAAGGCAGATATATATATCTGTAAAGGGCAGCGCAGCCCAGGTTAATGAGCTTAAAACGGAGGCTGCGGGCGGGCGCTTCATAGTCTACAGCTGGTTTTCCGATGCGACAATGTCCACAGGAGACTTTACAAAATTCAGGCTTTCAAAGAGGGACGGCAAACTTTGGCGCCACTATCAGATTATGACACCCGCGCTGCCCGACGACGACGCCGCAAGAAAGCGCGTGATGGATTTTTTAAAAGAGTTCGGCAAACTTTAGAGAGTAAAAACACCCTCTGTCTGTGCGCGCTTGACTTTGACAAACTTCGTTTTTCCGATTGATTTCAAAATGCGGGCGCCTATCATATACCGCATGAATGATGAGTTTTTCTTAAAACGCTCGCGCCTTCTGATTTCAATGTTTTTGGCGCTATTTGCGACACTCGCGGGTGCGCAAACGCAAAAGCCCAATATAATAATAATACTCGCCGATGACTTGGGCTACGGAGACTTAAGTTGCAACGGACAGCAAAAGTTTAAGACGCCGCATATAGACTCAATCGCCGAAAACGGGATGAACTTTTTAAATTTCTACTCGGGCTCTACGGTCTGCGCGCCGTCGCGCTGCACGCTTATGACGGGCTATAGCACCGCGCACTCCTTTATACGCGGCAACATCGGCACAAAATACGGCAATGAGGGAGACTTGGATATGCCGCCCGCCACCGTCACAATCGCAAAAATTCTGCAGGCGCAAGGCTATGCCACAGGAATTTTCGGCAAATGGGGCATGGGCGCGCAAGAAAGCCCCTCGGCACCCCTAAAAATGGGCTTTGACAGGTTTTACGGCTACAACGGACAAGGCCCCGCGCACGTCTACTACCCCCCGTATCTTTGGAGCGACCTTGAAAAAGTGCCCCTGCCCCAAAATGACGACGGCAAGCGCGGCGCTTACTCCGCAGAGCTCATACAAAATGAGCTTATGAAGTTTATTGAAAAAACCTCCGAAGAAAAAAAGCCTTTTTTTATATATTATGCGACGACAATTCCGCATGCTGAACTTATCGCGCCCGAAAGCGCTATGGCGCGCTTCAGGGGCAAATTCGGCGCTGAAACGCCCTTTAACGGCAAGGGCAACTACTGCGCGCAGCCAGAACCCAAAGCCGCCTTCGCCGCAATGGTGACGACGCTTGACGACTATGTGGGGCAGATTTTGGACGCGCTCAAAAAATACGGAGAGCTTGAAAACACCATAATAATTTTCACGTCGGACAACGGCACGCATTTGGAAGGCGGGCACGACCCTCTTTTTTGGAATTCTTCGGGCGGCTTTAGGGGCAACAAGCGCGACCTTTACGAAGGCGGCATACACGCGCCATTTTTAGCGATGTGGAAAGGCCGGATAAAATCCGCCTCTGCAAGCCCCCACATAGCCGCATTTTGGGACTTGCTGCCCACATTGGCTGATGCCGCAAGCGCACCCGCGCCTGAAGGCATAGACGGCGTGTCAATATTGCCCACATTGCTTGGCGAAGGCGGGCAAAAAGAGCACCCGTATTTGTATTGGGAATTTCATGAACAGGGAGGCAAACAAGCCGTGCTTAAGGGCGGATGGAAGCTCATCAAGCTTGACGTAAACACGCCCGCCCAAACGCGCTTTGAACTTTACAACCTCACCGCCGACAAGGCCGAAAAAAAGAACCTCATAGATGAAGAGCCCGAGCTTGCCGCAGAACTTAAAAAAATCATGCAAAGCGCGCGCGCACCCTCGCCCGTAGCAAAATTCAATTTTAAAAACTGATTTAAATTCATGCAAAAGCGCCCCATGCAAAACGAAGAAAAGCCAAATCCCAAGGCTCTGATTAAAACTGTGATTGCGGCATTTGCGCTTTTCATAATACCTGTTCTTTTTCTGGCGGCGTATAAAAGCCTGATTAAATCAGACAAAGAGCAACCCGCAAACGCGCAAGCTCTGCCCCCCGCCGCAAAATGAGGTTGTGCGCGTTTTGATTAAAGCCCCAAATCTGCGCTGAGCCTAAGCGCAAAAGACGCACTGCAAACCCGCACAAAAAAACCGCGCAAACATCGGTCTGCGCGGCTTTTAAAGAAGTGCTCGAGGCGGGAATTGAACCCGCACGACTGATAAGGTCAACGGATTTTAAGTCCGCAGCGTCTACCATTCCGCCACTCGAGCAAAATAAGAAAGTTATAGACTTCTTATTTTTAAAATTCTTTCAACATTTTTTTATGCGCAAACGCACCTTTTTTGCGCAAGCTTGTCGGCGCAAAAAAAAACGCCCGCCCCCGCGCATGGCGGCATGGGCAAATAACTACTTCTTAAAATATTTGCCGCTGATTTTGTCTTTTTCCAAAATCTGAAAACCCGCCTTTTTAATGCGCGTTATGTCAGAAAGCGCCTTCTCTTTGCCCGCAGTGTATTCAACGCCCAAATTGGGCTTGTCGAAAATGCGCACAACCTTCTTGCCGGTTTCGGGGTGGCGCGCAAGCGGCGGCTTTGTTATGGCCTGTTCAACCTCAAAAACCTCGCCCAGCGAGCCGTCGTCATTGACCACCTGATAAGTGTATACCGGCATATTACATCATGGCTATAAATTTTGATACGTATAAAAATACCGAAGAAACCGCGCTTATAATCGTGTGCATAAACATCTTGAATTGCGGAATATTTATCAGCACTATAAATATGAACAGGCTGTATGAGGATATGCGCGCGTAAGTATAATCGCTCATACCCACCGCGTAGCGCAAAAAGTGCGAACCGTCCAAGGGCGGCAGCGGCAGCATGTTGAATGCAAAAAGCATTGCGTTCATAAAAAGCGAAAGCCTTGCAACCTCCGCCAAAGAAGGCAGGCCGTAGCGCGCCGCAAGGCCGAGTACTACCGCCGAAATCAGCGCAAGCACGACGTTTGCGAAAGGCCCTGCGGCCGTAGAAATCAAGTCGTCGCGCATACGCGTTTTGGGATTAGGCAAAGACACCTGCACGGGCTTGCCCCAACCGAAAAGCAAAAACGGCGCGCTTGTCGTAAGACTTATAAATATCATGAGCAGCGGCAGAACCACGGTGCCCAACATATCCATATGCGCAATGGGGTTCATAGTAACCCTGCCCTGCAAACGCGGCAAAGGGTCCCCCAGCTTGTCGGCGGCAAAGGCGTGCCCAAACTCATGCATGGTTATGCCGATGAGCAGCAATACGTAGAATGTCCCGCCATCTTTGATTATTGAAATGTAATCCGTCATCTTAGTATGTGTAGGTCTTATTTTCAAGCGGAAGGTCGCTCTTGTCGCAAGCTTTTCCGCCACCCTCCGGTTTTTTTAAACTGTCGAGTGCGCCGTCTGCGGCACTTTTCAGGCGCGAGGCGTTTTCTTGTTCGGCTATGATTTTTTTAAGAACTTTGGCCTCAGACCCCGAAGAATCTTTGCGTATGATGGCAAGCATGGTCTCTTTGGCGTCTTGCAAAGAGGGGCTTTTTATTTCTTCGAGAATGGCCGCAGCCTCGTCGTCTCTATAAAGCTCTATAAGCACCCTCGCCCTGTTTGCGTTTACGGTTTCCTTTTCTATGCCCAAGGCGGCATCTTTCAAAAGCTCGTCCCAAATTCGCAAAGACTTTTGCCAATCGGCCTTGCCCACGTCGTAAAAAGACTGCGCGTAACGCCATTTATAGTCTTCGCGGGCAGGCTCTAAGGCGGAAGCCTTTTCAAAAGAGTTTAGAAACATTGCGTCAATAGTCGCTTGGTCAAACTTGCCCGACCGCACAAAATCAACCCTGTATATAACCAAAAGCTGCCCAAGCTGGCTGTGATAGACTGCCTGATTGGGCGCAAGCTCTACTGCGGCTTTCAAATGCTCATACGCAAACTCGTAATTGCCCACTTCGCCCTCATAGGTGCCCAACTGCTGCTTTACGACGGCTATATTTGGGTCAAGCTCGTCAATATGCTTAAAGACTTTGTAGGCGGCCTCGTAAGAGCCCGTTGCGCGCTTAAACTTGCCGTAAAGCAAAAGCGCCTCAACATCGTCGGGATTGCCCGCAAAATAGTCGTCCCAAAGCGCCTGAAGCTTGCGCGCGCGCGTAAGAGCCTCAAAAGTTTCAATGTCGCCCCTGCGCGCAAACCAGTCCAAAAATCGGCGCTGCTCTTCTATAATGTTTAAAAGTTTGCGCTGAGATAGAGTCTGCGTGAAAACCGCCGTGTTGGGCCGCGGCTTTACCGACGGCGATGCGTTTTTTTGCGGCGCGCTTGCGCAGGCGCATAAAAGCGACAAAAGCGCCGCGCACAAAGCCTTAAAAAAGGTCGGGTAAAGGCGCATAGCGTGGTGCCTAATGTTTGTGGCGGCATCCGCAACCGCAAGACGCACCGTGAGCGCCCGCAGAACACTCCTCATATTTTGAAGAACTGCAAGAGGCGGGCTTGTCGGAACTTTTTGCGGAAAACGACGAAATTTTCTTATCCAGAGTTTTTGACGCGCACTTTGGACACGCGGGCGTTTCCGAGCGCTTTACAAGAAGCTCAAACTCGGCACCGCATTTTTTGCATTTGTATTCGTAAATAGGCATGACGAAAAGTTTTATGGGAGATTCTAGGGCGCGCGCGCCCGCGCTCAAGCGCAAAATGAAGGACGGCAGCGCCCTATTCCTTTTTCAGCAACAGCGATATTGAAGAACCGCCCTGAGTATTAAAGGTTATGACGCCGCAAAAGTAGCCGTCTTCTGAGGCCTGTATGTTGCGCCTGAGAGATGCGTTTAAGTCAGAAGCGTCTTCAAGAGATACCATAGGCGCCTCATCCGCTGCGGGCGCATTGTTTTTTGAAGAGCGAAACGCCGCAGAAACCATGCCCGCGCAAAGCGCCATGACCGCCGCAAGCGCCCCCCACTTTTTAAAGTATAACCACCCCAGCCTGCCCGCGGGCATACGCGGCCTGCGCGAAGCCTCTATGCAAACTATTGCCGAGTGCATAAGAAGCGGCGCGTCTTTGAGGCGCACGGGTCTTGCATACATCTTGCAGGTTGCTATGTGGATTTTGCATGAATCTAAAAAAAGCTCCGCACAGCGGCGGTCTTCCGAGACGCATTTTTCAAGCAAGGCAAGCTCTTCCGGCGTTTCTTCGGAATCCATATAAACGCTCAAAAGCTCGTCAAAGCGCTGTTGCGAAATCTTCATATTTTGCAAAGACCTAATATTCGTCCTTAGAAAGCTCTTCGCGCAAAAACTCACGCGCGCGGGAGAGGCGGCTTTTCACCGTACCGACGCTCACGTCCAAGTCGGCGGCGATTTGCTCATAACTCAAAAAAGATATTGCGCGAAGTTTGAAAACTTCCGCGTATTTTTCAGGCATTTTTGCGATAGCACGCGGAAGCATGTCTTCAAACTCTGCCGAAAGCGCGCATTCGCGCGGATTCGGCATAGAACATTCCACCATATCCGAAATTTTTGCAGAGCCTTCTTCCGAGACGGGCGCGTCCAAAGAAATTGAGCTGCCGCGCTTGCGGCGCCACCAATACCAGTGCTTGTTGCGCGCAAGGTTTGTTGCAATGTGGTATAGCCAAGTGCTTAAAGAGCAGTCTCCCCTAAAAGTGGATATGCTTTTGCGGGCGCGTAAAAACGTGTCTTGCGCCACTTCCTCGGCATCCTGATAGTTGTTAAGAAGGCTGTTAGCCCTGTTAAAGATTTTGTCCCAATTGTCTGAAACGAGCTTACCAAACGCCTCTTCGTCACCCTGCTGAAGGCTGATAAGGGCTATGTCCGGATTTGACCCGCTGTTTTCTTGAGCACTCATATATATTTTAGGGTTACATTATAAATAGACGGCTGTTTTGCAAGTTTGTTTCATTTTTTTTGAAATTTTATTGTATAAAGGTGTCTAAGAGCTTACTATATTTAAAACACAACTATTCTAAAATGTTTGAATTCATAAGACGCAAAAAGGGAAAAACCCTCATAGGGTTATTTGATTGCAAAGACGGTTCAATTACAAAGTCTGACGCGCTGCTGCTAAAAATAGGCGGAGGCTCAAATTGCGCCCTGCATATCGAAAGCGAGGCTGAAATCCTTGAAATCAAAAAAGACGGCAACGCATTTTTAATAAGCCCCGTAAACGCCGAAAACGCCATAGTGAACTCTGTGCGTCTTGAAAGTCCTTTAAAAATAGACGGCCTTTCAACCCTGCAAGTCGGAGACAGACTCTTTTACATTCTGTTTTCTGATGCCGATTTTGAAAAGGCGACAGCTGCCGATTTGAGCCGCTGGCTCGTATTTTACGCGCTCACGGGCAGGGTTGAGGACGAGCTGCCCTTTGCGCGCATAAAGCAAACCGTGACGCGCCGCGGCATAACCGGCGAAGGCGTCGCCCTCTGTCCCAAGGGTTTTGACCGCGGATTTTTCTTTAACGACGTATTTGCCATGGGCGAACATCCCCACGGGATTGCCGAAAGCGCGCCCGTGCTGCCGGAGACCGTCGCGACAGTCACCTGCCCGCTTTGCTGGCTAAAGTTTGACGTCGGCGACGCCATGAATATAGCAACTTCGGAAGCCCTGCGTTCAGACCCCGTGTTGGGCCCCGAAGAAATGCTGCGCTTTCTGCCGACGTCTTTTACGTCGGACGGCATAGCCCTCGATCCCGACGGTCTGCCCGCGCCCGACGTAGCCTGCCCCCACTGCCGCAAAAAGCTGCCCGCGGGTTTTTTTGATTTGGACAACAAAATCTTTTCCATAGTCGGCGCGCCGAGTTCCGGCAAGTCATACTACCTCAGCGTGCTCATTAAAGAGCTGCAAACCGCGCTTTACAAAAACTTCAGAATCACGCTCAAAGATCTTGACCCTTCGGGCAATATGCTGCTTACGCAGATGCGCAACAAGCTGTTTTCCGCCGAAAGACCCGAAGACGCAATCCTTGCAAAAACCGCGCTTGAAGGCTCCATGTATGAGCGCTATCCGCGCTTCGGCAAGATGGTGGCGCTGCCCAAACCCATGACTTACTCTTTAAGCGCCGAAAACGGCGGCGGCAAAGACACGTCTCTCATTTTTTACGACAACGCCGGCGAACATTTTGAGCCCGGGCTTGATCTTGAAGAATCTCCGGGCGCAATGCACGTTGCAAGTTCCGCCGCAATATTCTTTTTGTTTGACCCCGCCTCAAACCGCAACTTCAAACGCCTGCTGCCCAACCACCCCGACCCTCAGCTTACCATAGGCGGCCGCCTTGACCAGCAGGATACAATTTTATCCGAAATGGAAATACGCATTAAGCGCATACTTTCCATCAATATGTCCAAAAAGATTTCTACGCCCCTTGCAATTATCATAGGCAAATTCGACATCTGGAAACACCTGCTTAAAACCCCGCTTAAGCCCGCAATTTCAAAAGAGGGCTTAAATCTTGAAGCGGTTGATTTTAACAGCCGCGCGCTTGAAGATTTTTTGGCGGAAATAGACCCGTCTATTGTTTCGGCGGCAAAATCCATTTCTTCTGATGTCAGGTTTTTTGCGCTCAGCGCGCTGGGGCACTCGCCAATCATGATAAAAGAGGGGCCCTACGCCGGCAAAATCGCCCCTATACCGTCTTTGCTCAATCCCATAGACGTTGAAACGCCGACACTCTGGGCGCTAAGCCGCGTGTCAAAAGCGCTCCCCGTAAAATAATGGCGACGCAACTTATATATACAAGCAGCCCGCAGGGGCTCACACACGGCCGCACGGGCTTTTGCACCGTAGCGCGCAGTCTTTCCATGCCTGAAAAACTGGCGGCGGCAGTAGAAAAATGCGGCGTTTACGAACGCCTGCAAAGCGGCGCCTCGCCCGTGGCCTACTCTTTGCGCTGCGTAAAGTTCGGCGCAGAAAACTTCAGGGTGCTGACGCGCGCTTGCGACTGCGGTTCAGACTACACAAACCGCAACAATTTTATCGCCCACCACCTTGTCTTGGCAGATTCTGAAATAAGAGAGGAAACGCCCAACCCCGCCGAAATCATGCTGAATTGGGACGGATGGCTTTCGGCCTGGAGCGCCGCGCCGCATTATATTGAGCGCGATGTCGACGTCTCAAAAATCTCAAGAATTGAAAATCTGCTGCCCGCAAAAACCTGGGCAGAAGTTTTCGGCGACGCAGGCAAGGCCGCGCTTTTGGTTGCGGAAAGCCCCGCCGCATTAATTGCAAAATGCGGGCAGGAAGAGCTTATATTGAGGCTTTTTGCCGAAAGCCTCGCGCTGAACACAGACCGCAAAAAGGCCTGGACTGCGTCTTTTACGACATACAGTCTTGAAAACCCGGGCGCACCCGACGTGCTTTGGAAAACCTACATAGACGCCCCCCCAGCAGACCTTAAACCCGCCGCAATAAACGTATCCGCCAAATGCGCGCCCGCAATCGAAGAATGCCGCGCGGCGCAATACGCGCGCTCGGGCCTCATGACAAACCGCGAAAAATACAAGCTCAAGGTCGAACATTTTAAAACGCCAGAAAAAAAGTTTCAGGTGGTTGAAGTTAAAAAAAGCGGTTTTGGCACCGCGCGCGCGGCGCTTTACGCGGCGGGTGCTGCGCTTGCCGTATTTGCGGCGGCGGCAGTAATCTACGCGCTTTCAGAAGGCAATGCCGCGCAAACGCAAAGCGCGCAAAGCGAAGTGCAAACATCTTTAAACAGCGCCCCGCCGCCCATTCCGCAAACTACCGCGATGAGCTTTACCGAAATGCGCGCCCAAGTAAAAGACCTCATAGAAGCCTTTGAATTTGATGAGGCCTTTGTCGCTTGGAAGGACTCTCGCTTTGCGGAGCTTGACCCGGGTTACGGCCAAAAAATCCTAAGCGACATAGGCGAAAAGTTTGACGCAATGCTCGCCGAGGCTTCCGAAGCCTTGAAGGCCTATGCGAACTCTGCATCAAAAGAAGATTTGGTAAAGGCGCGCGCACTCTGCAACAATGCCGAGAGCGCCCTTAAACTTGACAAACTGCCGCGCCTTGAAAGCAGGCGCGCCGCACTTGAAAATTTAAAAGAGAAACTAAGCAGCAAATGACACCGCAATTATTGATACTCCGCATACAGTCGGTCTTGTCCGGCAACTCTGATTTGACGCATATACAAAAGCGCTCCCTCGCGGCAGAATATAAGAGCGTGTGCGAAAACGTTGCGCATAAGCTTGAGCACTGTGCGGCGCTAATAAAGGCAGGGAGAGATTACACTGCGCTTCAAGTGGCGGAATCGCGCCCGCCGCTTTTAGACTCAATAAACGCGCTCGCATTTACAGAGGGCGCGCAGTGGGACACTTTCTGCGTGTCTGAGGGTTTCCCGACGCCCGCGCATTTTGACGAATACCAAATCTCGCTCGTCAACGCGCTTTACACAAAACACATCACGCAGACGCACCCACTTTACAGGGATTACAGACGCGCCGTAAGGCTGCGCGACACGCGCGCGGCGCTCGATGTCATAAAGACCATAACAAAGATAAACGCAAACGACGCCGAGGCGCTGGGAGAACTTGAAAAAATCTCAAAGAAGTTCTGCGTTGAAAGGCTGTCAGAGCTTGAACAAAGCCTGAAAAACAGCGACGACGAAAAAACCGCGCAAATCGTAAAAGACGTGCTTGAAAACGCGGCTTCCTTTATTGATGCAGACTCCGCCGTATGGAGCGCGGCATTGGCGCGCTACAGAGATTTAGAATATTCAATCGCGCAAAAGCGCATGGCCGAAATAATCGCCGGCCTGCGCGCCGAAGGGCACTTGATGGAGTGCGAGGACATCTTGTCGCTGGCCTCTGAGTTCCAAACCCTGCGGAGCGCAAACCGCGTGCAGGTATCTGAAGAAGACGCCGATTTTATTGAAAGAGTATCGGCTGATGCCGCCGAAGAAAATGACAAGAAAACCGCCGAAGCCGACGCAGTAAAAGCCCGCAATGAAATTTTGATGGAGCTTGAAACGCCGAGCAAACGCGCTTCAAATTCAAAGCGCGCCGCCTATTTGCGCGGGCTTGAAAAGCGCGCGGGTTCATTTTTGGGCGAAGACTTAAAGGCAAAGCTTGATGCCAAGCTTGCCGCTATAAACCGTAAGATTTTTTTCAAGCGCCTGTTTGTAACCGCATTGGCGGGCGGCGCGATATGCGCGGCAACGCTTGCGGCTTATTTCATATACGCGCATAACGCGCGTAATGAGCGCATGTCAGAAGCGCAAATGCAGTTGGCGGCGGCGGCGAGTTTGAATTCTCTCTCGGGCTCAAAATCCGCGCTTGAAACGCTCAGGCGTAACTACCCCGAAGAGCTTAAGCGCAATAAGTCTCTTGAGCTTGAGGCGCAAAAAACGCAAACGCAGTTGGACGCCGCGCAAAAGCAGTATGACGACTTGCAGGCCGCCTGTGCGGAGTTAATGGCGTTTGACTTTGGCACCCAAAGCTCCGCGCGCTGGCAAAGCGCCTTTGACAAGCTTGAGGCTTCGCAGGCGCAGGCGCTAGATTTTGAAAAGCGTTTTGAAGCCGGAATAAGCGCAAAGTTTGCCGAGCTTAAGCGCACCTTCCAAGTTAAGATAGACGACAGGCGCAAGGCCGTCAACAAGGCCGTGCAAGACGCTTTTGCAATTATTGAAAACCGCTTGAAAGAGCTTGAAAATGTCCCGCAGGACTACCGCGCAAAAGAGGCAGAGCTTAACGCCGCGCTTGACAGCGCAAAGCCATATGTAGAAGACGGCAGCGCGCTTTTCAAAGTGCACGCTTTTGACTCTGAAAAATTTGCGCAACTCGGGGCGCGCGCCGCAGAAACGTCGCAAAAGCTCAGGGATTATGAAGAGCTGAAGCGCTCTTTGAAGGATTCAAAAACCCTTGATGAATATATAGAGAACCTTGACCGCCTTTCAAAAAGCGCGTCGGTATCGGCAAAAAACGCGACGCTTATGGCGGGGGTAATAAAGATGGCCCCAACGCTGCAAGACGGCGCCTATGCGGGTATATGCTCTCCGGAGGCCGCCGCCGAATCCTCAAAAGACTGGGTGTTTGCGCGCGCTTCAGGAATCTCTAAAAACGAGATGTTTGTGAACGTCTACAGATATTCAAATATGGGCAAACCCGTTTACACGCTCGGCAAGGTTTCAGAAAAAAAATCCTCTTGGAACACGGGCAATGAAATTATACAGCAAGCCCGCGAGGTAACCTACGGCGGCAAAATTTCAAACAGCGTATTCAGATTCATAACCATAATAGGCAAAGAGCCCAAGGGCACAATACTCACAAATGAAAGTGTGCCCTCTGAAACCGCGCTGGGCAGAGACGTATCGCAAAAATCAGAAGCCCTTCCCGCGATTTCTCTCTTAAACGTGATAAACTCTTACAATGCGAGCCCCACGTTTAAAATGTTGCTTGAACGCGCCGTCTTTGAAGAGATGAAAAAAGATACCGTCAAAAGCGGTTTGGCGTATTCGCCCTCGGCGCGCGCGCGCTTGGCGCGTTTAGAAGAAATATCGCGCGGGGTGCCCGTTTACGAGTGGATGTTTGAAAACCCGTCAAAGGCCAACCTCATAAATGCGGAACTTTACTCAAAACCCGCGCCCGACTACCTGCGCGAAGCCTCGTTAAACAGAGCCGCCGCAATGCAAATCTCGCAAAACCCTATGCTTTTTGCGGGTTACGCGGATGAAAACGGCAAGCCCGTATTGACGTCGGAAAGCGCTGGCGCAATCTGGGGCATAAGCGCGCAGGGGCTTGAATTTTGCGCGCTAATCGCAAACGGCAAGGCGCTTAAACCTTTCGCCCCCTTCTCGCCGCTATTGCTTGAGCGTATGAGCAAAGAAGAAGCCTTTAAACGCGCCGCCAAAGCGGCCGAGAACGCAAAGTAATATGAGCGGTTGCTTAAAAGTTTTTTGGAAGGGCGAATGCGTAGGCGCTTTCAGCGCGGAAGAAATCGTGAAGGCCGTAAACATGGGCTCAATAGGCCTGTACCACACGGTAGAACGCGCGGGCGGGCGCCCCGTTACGGTAAAGGTGTTTCTTGAAGGGCTTTCAACCCAAAGCCACCAAGGCGCGGCCGATTCGGAGGAGAAAAGCCCCGTATTAAACGGCCTTCAGCGCACGCCGGAAAACTTCATGATATACGGCATTTGCGGTTTGTGCTTTATATTTCCGCCGCTTTACGCCGCCCTGCTTGCCATAGTTTATTACCTTATGAAAAGCGGCGCAAAGCCCCTCGCCGCGCGCGTAGCGCTCACGGGGCTTGCAACCTCGGCGCTCGGCACGCTTTTTTGGATGCTTTTAATGGCTGTTTTTTGATTACCAGCCGACGCGCAAGATGCCGCTTACATTCTTAAAGAGATAGTATTCTCCCGTGGCGTCCTTGACTTTCTCGGGGCGCAAATTTTTGTCGGAGTTTTCCCACCTGAAAGTTTCGCCTTCGCGCATGGGGTTAAGCCCCGCATAGACGCGCACATTTGCCTTATCAAGCCCGTAAACGCCAAGGCGCCTCTTAAGCCTGAACACGCCCGAAATTTCCTCTTTGCAAATTACAAGGCCGCATTGTTGGCTTACAAACACCCTGCACTCTTCCTGATATGAGCGCGGCAGATTGTAGGCGGCATATCCATCTTTAAGTTCTGCGTCGACCCCTATGAACAGCGGCGCGCCTAAGTCAGACCTGAAAAGCTGCGACGTAGTTTGGTTGGGGTTATAGCCCGAGAATACATAGGCGTTTTCATTGCGTGAAATCATATTGACGGGGCTGGGTATTTCCGCGCGTCTTTTTTCAAACTTTACGCTCAAGCCCGTCTGCGCCAAAGCCGCGCGCATCAGGCGCGCACCAAGATAAAAATCTCTTATATCGTCGGGCGTAAGCAGCCTTTTAAGCGCGCCGGAGTTTGTGCCGCGCACGTATGAAACGCGCGCCCCGCCGTATTGCGGGAAGGTTTTTACGAGCGCTGCAATGCGCTTTGCGCCGCCTTTTGATACCGCCGCTATTACGCGCGTATCCTTGTCTGCGGGGTTTTCTAAAACGGTCTCAATGCCGCCCCCGCTTAAAACCGCCTCATGCTTAAGCTTTGTGCAAACCTTGTCGGCGGGCGCGTCTGTGTCGGTAAAGTTATCTATTTCAAATACGCCTTCAAGAGGCTCTTCGATTTTCAAATTTAAAAGCTTTAAAAATTCCGCAGAGGCGTGGGCTGCGGGGCCGTATAATATCACATTGCCGCCGCCCTTTATAAAGCTTGTAAGGGCGCTTTCGAGCGGACTTTCGGCGTCGGGCACAACGCTTACAAGCACGCTGCCTTTAAGTTTTGCGTCTGCCGCCGCAGATATAAAATTTCTTGAAGAGATGACGCCGCTTAAGGGCAGGCCGTCGTTGACGGCCTGGGTAATAAACCAGTCGCCGAAATAAATTTCGGGCAGGCGCGTCGGGTCTTTAAAAGCCGCGTCGTGATATTCGTCAAAGGGGTAAACCCAAAGAAGCGGCGGCGGCGCGTCGGGGGCAAGCCTGCGCGCCTGCAATATGTGTAAAATAATCTCATCGGGCACCTGCAAGGGCATATTGCCGTAAGAATCGTCTATGGAAAGTATGTTTAAGCGGGCGGGCAGCTGCGGAGAAACATTCGCATCAAAGCGCGCAACCGCGAGCGGCAGATATATGTCTTGTGCCTCCCTGCCGTAGCGGTCAAGCCACGGGCTGTTTGCCCACCAAGGGTCGTGGGCGTAAAATCTGAAGACGTAAGATTCGCCCTTGGGCAGCTCTGCCATGCGCGACATATAGCCGACAAGCTCAAGCCCGAAATTACCGTCCATCGCCGCCCACGGCGAATTTGGCGGCGGCGCAAAATTCAAGTCTTTTGAATAAAGCTCACGCAGGTTTACGCCGTCGCCCGCAAGGTCTATGCCAACACTCATGTTTGTGCCGCGGGTCTCAACGCGGTAAGACGGGTTTTGCTTTCTGAAAGAATCCCAGAAACGCAGGATGAGCTTGTTTGTGTCCGCAATTTTTGAGCCGTCAAAAGTCTTACCGTCAAAAATCGCGCCCGTGGCGTGCCAAGTTTCAAGGCCGAAACCGAGACCGTTTGAAAACCAGATGTAGTCAAAGCCCAAGTCTTTCATATAACTTAGAGACTGCCCGCCCAAGAAAGCGCCGAAGGGCGTGCCCTCTTCTATGCCGTTTGGGAAAGCCGCATATCTGCGGGTGTCGGCCTTCAGCGTCGCATAGCAGCACACAAAGGTTTTTTTACCCATTGAATTGCCCATGCAAATTTCAGGATGCCATAGGTATTTGAATTTTGATTTGGCAAATTCCGGGCCCGGGTCAAAAGTTGCGCCCGCGCGCACGGGCTTGCCCGTCATGGCCTCGCCGATTTTTTTAATCGCAGAAACTATCGCCTTTAAATCGGCGTATGAATATGCGGGAGGTGCCTCCATATACTCATACGCGCGCTGGTGCAGCGTGAGATTCTCCGGGCCCGAATTCACGGGGTGCTCGGTATTGGGATTGCCGAGGTATTTTGCCCATTCGAGCGGCTGCGCCAAATCGCCCGTATATTCCAAAATGTCAGAACCGTCGGAAACCCATATCATCACCGACACGCCTTTTGCGTGCCTCAAAAGCGGCGCCCACTGCGCAAAGATTTCACGACAGACGGCGTCTGTGTAGGCGGGGTCGTTTTTCTTGAAGGGCTTAAGCGACACCTCAAGCGTAACATCTTCAAAGGGTTTTATCTTTGCGTCCGAAGCTACGGGCAGCTGCGACTCGTTAAAATTTTGGGCAAGCGCCTGCGAGGGCGCAAAAAAAACGCAAACCGCCGCCAAGCCGCAAACCGTAAACCGATTCTTCATAAACATTTCCAACCCCTTTTTTGTTTTAATGAATAAAGCGCGTGACGAAATTTGTCAATATACGCTTTGCCGAACTTGCGCCTGAAACCCCAAACAACGCTTTTTGATTGCCAAAAGCGGCGCATTTGTTTGATTATCGGCAAGACCCAAACGCATGATTAAAAAAGGCAAAGGACATACGATTAAAGAAATCGCAACGCTTGCGGGCTGCTCTCCTGCGACGGTTTCAAACGTCCTTAACGGCAAGGGTTTTTTTGGCGAAGAAACAAAGCAAAAAGTGCTTGAGGCGTGCCAAAAATCAAACTACACGCCAAACGCCGCCGCGCGCAACCTGCGCGTGGGCAAGACCGAAACCATAGGCCTCATCTTCAGCAGGGTTTCCGCAAACATATTCGGCAGCGCGTTTTATCTTAAGCTCATAAGCGCCCTTCAAGAAAGCCTTGCCAAAGAAAATTACGACCTGCTGCTTTCGGAAGTCTCCGCGCATTCAAACGGCGGTGTCCCAATATTGCCGCGCGTTGTGCATCAGGCAAAGGTCGACGCAGTAATCCTGCTTGGGGGCGCGCCGCAAAGTCTTGTGCAGATGTTGCTCGGGGCGGACGTGCCGCTTTTGCTTTTGGACTCTTTTTCCGAAGGGGCTGATTCAATAACCTCAAACGGCCGCGCGGCCTCGGCAGACATGGTGCGGCGGCTGGCGCAAAGCGGCCACAGGCGCATAGCCTATTTTGCCTACGACTATGCCGACTTTAACACCGATATGCGCATAGCGGGGTTTTTGGACGCCGCAAAAGAATGCGCGCTTGAAAGCTTTGAAGTTGTGCGGGACTTTCCGCAAAAAGAGGGCGCGCGCCGCGGCCTCGACAGGATTTTTGCCAACTATTCAAAAGCCCCCACCGCGATTCTGGCGGTGAATGACGAGCTCGCATTTTCTATAATAGCCTATGCCGTATCGCGGGGTATAGACGTGCCCAAAGATTTAAGCGTCTTCGGCTTTGACGATACCCAAGTTGCAATGATGAGCGTTCCGCAAATTTCGACCGCGCACGTAGACATGACAGAGATGGGGCGCAAAGCCGCCGACATGATGCTTGAGCGCATTAAAAACCCCGCGGCCGCACCCGTGCAAACGCTGTTGCAAGCCCCCGTCATTATGCGCGCATCGTGCGCGGAAGCCTTCCCTAAAAAAATTTAAAGGCAGAAGGCGCCTTTGCGCGCGCACACTTCGCCCGCAAAGTTGTTTGCGAATTCAGCGGCGGCCTGCGGAGTTTCCGCATTCAAGATTTTCATGGTGAAGGCCGCGCAAAAAGAATCGCCCGCACCGACGGTATCTACGACTTTTATATCCGGACAAGCCCCGCTTATATGCAGCCCTTGCTTCCCGAAAACTTCATAGCCGCGCGCGCCCTTAGTCAAAAGCAGGTAGCGCAGCGCTTGCGTTTTTACGAGCGCCGCGCAGATTTGCGCGGCATCGCCCGACAAACCGAACATCTCGGCAAGCACGGGCAGCTCGTCGTCGCTCAACTTAAAAATATCGGCGCGTCTCAAAGAATTTTCTATGCAGCTTGCGGAATAATAGTGACCGCGCAAATTTACGTCGAAAACCGCGAGGCAATCTTGCGGCAATTCTTCAAGCAAAGCTTCGAGCGTTGTGCGAGAGCGCGACGCCCTTTGCGCCAGAGTGCCGAATGCAAATGCGTCGCAAGAGCGCGCGGCTTCAAGCGCAGCAAAGTCGGAATATATAAAATCCCAAGCGGCGGGGCTCAAAATTTTAAATGCGGGCTTGCCCTGCGCGTCCGAAACAACATCCACCCTGCCCGTTGGGGCAAAAAACGAGCGGTGCACGCCTTTAATGTCTATGCCTTCGCGCGAGGCGCGCGCAATGGCTTCATCGCCCTCAGTGTCGTCGCCCACTGCGCTTATTATCCCCGCCTCGGCTCCCAGTTTGCCGCAGAAATATGCGAAGTTTAGGGGTGCGCCGCCGAGAACTTTTACGTCTTTAAAAACGTCCCAGACTATTTCGCCGAAGGCCGTAACTTTTTTTTCAGCCGTATTGCTCATCTTCTTTCAAACCTCTTTTGGATTTCTTCAAGGGAGGCGTTCTTTGTTTCGGGAAAGAAAAACAGCACCGTGAAAAACTGCAACGCCATCATAACCGCAAAAAATGCGAAGGGCGCGCCCTTTGAAAGCGCCGCAACCTGCGGAAACAGATACGATATCGCCGCACAAAAACCCCAGTGAGTGAGGCTTCCCAAAGACTGCCCCTTGCCGCGCACGGCGTTCGGGAAAATCTCACTCAAATAAACCCATATCACCGCGCCCTGAGAAAATGCGAAAAACGCGATGAAGCCCATGAGCAGCCACACCAAAAGCCACTCCGCGCAACCGGTAAAAAATACCGCGGCAACCGCCGCCATGCAAATACTCGTGCCCGCCGCCCCCGCAAGCAGCAAAAAGCGCCGCCCAAAACGGTCTATCGCAAACATCGCTACAATCGTAAATACCATGTTTGTAAGCCCCACCCACACGGCGTTGAGGCCGCCTGCGACCTCGTCAAAACCCGCGGCGGCAAAGATATCGTTGATATAATAAAGCAAGCCGTTTATCCCAGAAAGCTGGTTGAAAGCCGCAATGCAGAAAGCGAGAAATATCGGGAACGCGTATTTTTTTTGGAATAGCCTTACGCCGCCCGCAAGGCCGCGTTCTTCTTCCAAACTTTTTTGGACCCTTGATATTTCATCCTGCGGATTTGTATCGCCTATGCTTTTAAGCGCCGCGCGCGCCTCTTCTGTTTTGCCGTTTTTTATAAGCCAACGCGGAGAGCGCGGCACAAAGTAAAGCCCCGCAAAAAATATGATTGCCGGCACGCCCGCTATGCCGAGTTTTGCGCGCCACTCTGCATCAAAACCAAATCCGTACTCTCCTATTATCCAGTTTGAAAGATATGCAAGCAATATGCCGCCGACAATGTTCATCTGGAACACCGCCACAAAGCGGCCGCGCAGTTTTGCGGGCGATACCTCCGCAAGATATATGGGCGCAAGCACGGAAGAAGCCCCTATGCCAAGCCCGCCGAAAAAGCGCGATATCACCAAAATGTTCCAGTTCCACGCAAAGGCGCAGCCCAAAGCCGAAAACAAAAAGAGCGCGCCCGCAACTTTCAGGCAGTCGCGCCGCCCAAAGCGGTCGCCCGCCCAGCCCGCCGCAAAAGCGCCCGCTATTGTGCCTATCAGCGCTATTGAAACCGTAAATCCGAGCGCCTCTTGCGAAAGCCCGTAAACCTTTACGAGCGCCGCCGTAACGCCTGAAATCACCGCCGTGTCAAAGCCGAATATGAGGCCGCCCAGCGCTATCACAGCGGCTATGAATATTAGTTTTATGTTCCCCTTGTTCTGCATGGTTTTTAGTTTTAAAATTTTTCAAACGCGCTTGCGATATCGCGCTTTTTTGCGCTTACGAGGCTTGCCCCTTCGCCGAAAACCGCAACGCCGCGCTTTGCATCCTTGAAGGCCGCCTCAAGCGCTATTACGGCTTCGCCGCCTTGGTGTATGATTTCAAGCGACGAGCGGTCTATGTAAAACTCTGCCCGCACAATGTTTGAGCGGGTAAAGTTTGGCACCGCTATAAAAGCTTTAGGCATCCCCGGCCTTTCTATGGCATAGCGCGACGCCGCCTTTTCATACTCTATTTTAACGTCGCCGATTTTCAAGCCCGCGCGCCCCGACTGTGCAATTTCAAAACGCGCGTCTATATACACGGCGTCTCCGTCAAAACCGTCCAAATATTTTGCAGCGGCATCAAGCGCAATATTTCCGACGCTCGCAGACGCGCCCTTGTAAAGAGTTTCAATCTCTTCAACGGGGCGCGCACTAATGCGGTATGCGTTGTCTGTGCGCTTAAGCGCAAGCTCGTAAGGCAGCGTCATTATTTGGCTGAAGGGCATATCGTAGCCCGCCTTAAGCTGCATATTTTGCCTTAGCCACGTAATCTGTATTGCGCGGCCGTTGGGCGCATTTCTCCAAAGCTGCCCCGCGTAAGCCGCACCCAAGAACGGGCGCGCAATGCGCGGCCCCTCCTGCGTGAACCTCTCGCCGTCAAAATCGCCTACGACAGTCTCGCCGCGCGCATCAAATATTATGTATTTGATTTCTTTTTCGTCGCCGTTTACGGCCATGGGCAAAATGCAGGGGCATTCATAAAAATCTTCAAGCACCTGCGTGCGTCGCCATTGTTTTAAATCTTTTGATACGTAAAACGCAAAGCACCTGCGCGGTTTTGCGCCCGCAATTTGGGACGGATATTCTTCATAACGCAAGACCGTCCAACTTTGCGTTTTCTCAAAATAGAATATGCAAGGATCGCGCCCGCGCTCTTTTGTGACAGGAAATTCATCAAGAATCTTTATGTCCGCGCCGTCTTTTGAATACGCGGCAAAATCGCCCAAGCCCGTATATGTGAATGCGTAGATTATGCCGCCTTTTGCGTCAAAAAGTCCGCTTTTATTTTGCGCGTCGGCGTAGGCCGTGCCGGAATATATCTGATTTGCGCCGCCTTCTTTGCGATAGCGCGGGCTTAGGGCTATGGGTTTATGCTCCCACCTTATCAAATCTTTTGAAACGGCGTAACCCCAATATTTATTGCCGTTAAACACGCTGTAAGGCGTAAGCTGATAATACAAATGCCAAAGCCCGTCAAAATAAACGAGGCCGTTTGGGTCGTTGAGCCAGCCCTGCGGCGCGCTGAAGTGGTATTGCGGGCGCAAAGCCTCATTGGGGTAATTGCCCAAGGGCATTTTATCGGCAGTCTTAAGCCTCGGTAGGCCATCCCCGGGCTTCAAGGGCAAAATCACTTTTAGAGCTTTGCCCAAATGTTTTGAAATATCCAAGGCGCAAAGCCAGTCGGGCTTTGCAAAATCAAGCTCCATGGGGGCTTTTAAAATTATGTCCGCAGGGTTTTGCGCCTGCGCAATCAATACGGGGCGCGCCGCGGCGGAGTTTTTTACGGGCAAGAGCAAAAACGGTTTGTCCGCAACAAGCGTAAACTCTTTATAGAAATATCCGCGCGGCTCATCGCTTAGAATTATGTAATCTGCATTTATATGCCCCCAGCTGCCGCGCGCAAAATCCGCAATCTCGATATATGCGGTCTTGCCCAGATTTGACTCTCCCAAATCCAAACTCGCAAAGACCAAAGTTTCAGAATTTGCGCCGCCGACGCGCCCAAGCTCGGCACCGTTTTCAAGAAGCACGCGCAAGTAGAGGTTTTCAAAATCCGCCCCCCCGCCCAAAAGTGCGCTTAAATAGCGCTTCTCTATTTTAAACGGCGCGCTTTTTATTTTGCCGACAGCGCCGTCGCCGCCCTTAAATGAATTCGCCAAACGTACCCCCTCGAAACCCGATACTTCTTGCTGCCCGCCGATTTTACCCGAAGCCGGATTTGCCCCGAAGGCCGTACCTTCAAGCGTCCAATTTGCATAGCCGTTTTCAAAATCTGCAATAACGATGTCGGACACGCGCTTTATTTGCGCTATGTCTTTTTGTTTGTCTTCGGCGCTTTGGGCAGTCGCAGAAATAAATGCGCATACTGTTATTATAAAAAGCACCGTTCGCTTAAAATAGCCGAGTGTTGATTTCCCCTTAAACATATATTCCCCTGTTTTTCAGATTGTTTAAACGCAGTAAGCGATAACTGCCGCGTTTTAGTAAATCGATTTATAGAGAAATATAATCCCCCCTTGCAAGCAAATTTTTTGGGGAGGCAATATGCAGTTTTTTATTAAAATGCACGTACCGATAAAAAAAACGGTCTGTTTTAAAAGCGAGGCAAAACCCCACATAGCGCGCCTCAAAGCGCCTAAATGAAAAGTTTACAGTAAAACAATCAGTCCGCCCCGAGCAGAGTATCTTCAGAAATATTATCTTTGAGCCCTACACCGCTTAAGCCCAAGCGCACCGATTCTTTTAACATCAAAAATATTTTTTTAGCGGCGAGTTGCGGCGGCAGACCTGCCGGGCGTATGTTTGAAATGCAATTTCTGTCGGCCTCGGTGCAAGAGGTTTTGGGCGCGTAGGTAAAGTAGCAACTCAAACTGTCGGGCGCGCCCAGACCCGGGCGTTCGCCGACAAGCATCACTGTATGGCGCGCGCCCAAAATTTCGCCGATTTCGTCCTGCAGCTTAACGCGGCCGAAAGACGCGATTATGACGGGGTATACAGACCATTGCGCCGCGTCAAGACGCGCAATTAGGGCTTTTGCCGCAGGCACTGCGTTTATCGCGGCCGCCGTGGCCGACAGACCGTCAGAGATTATTATTGCAACATCCCTTTTGCCGAGCTTTGGAGCGTATTCTTTTAAGGCTAAACGGCTATGCTCGGAAAGGATGCGCCCCGAATCGGGGTTCATTAAATAGTTTGATTTGTCGCCTGCGGCAGATTCAAGCGCAAGGCTTTTAATGCCTAGCTTTTCAAGCTCAGCCGCTGTTTTTTTTACATCGAAAGCCGAAAGCACCGCGTCTTTTGCGCGCGCGTGCGCAAGCCTAAACTCAAGCACGTTTTGCGTAAGCTGACTGCCGCCCGTGCGCCCCAAGGCTATGCGCGCGTTCGTAAACTTGCGCAAAGAAACCCACGGGTCGGCGTTGATGCCCGCAAGCTTGTGCGCGCCGTTTACGGGCGCATTTTCTGAATCAGAGTTGGGCACTTTCAAGAAGGGGGTTGGTAGATTTTACGTCGAGCAGCCTATTGCCGCCCTTTACGATGTTCATTTTTTCAAGCCAAGCTTCAAACTCCGGCGCGGGGCGCAGGCCGAAAAGCTGGCGCACATAGTGGCTGTCATGCGGAGAAGTTGTCTGGTATGCAAGCATTATGTCGTCCCAGCCGGGTATGGCCATCATGAAGTTAAGGCCTGCCGCCGCAAGAAGTGTCATAAGCGTATCCATGTCGTCTTGATCGGCGTCGGCGTGGTTTGTGTAGCAGATGTCGCAGCCCATTGGCAACCCAAGCAGCTTGCCGCAAAAATGGTCTTCCAGCCCCGCCCTTATAATTTGCTTGCCGTTGTAAAGATATTCGGGACCTATGAAGCCCACGACGGTGTTTACCAAAAGGGGTCTGAATTCGCGGGCTACGGCGTATGCGCGCGCCTCGCAAGTTTGCATATCGGCGCCGCAATGCGCGTTTGCCGAAAGCGCGCTGCCCTGCCCCGTTTCAAAATACATTACGTTGTCGCCGACAGTCCAACGCTTGAGAGAAAGCGCCGCCTCATGCGCCTCTTTGAGTATCGCAAGCGACACGCCGAAATTTTTGTTTGCGCCCTGCGTGCCCGCGACAGACTGAAAAACCAAGTCTACGGGCGCGCCCTGCTCCATGGCCTGTATGGCGTTTGTAACGTGGGCAAGCACGCAAGACTGCGTGGGTATCTCATAGCGGTTTATGAGATCGTCTATGAGGTGCAGAAGCTGCGTCATCATGGGCACGCTGTCGGTGGCGGGGTTTATGCCTATTACGGCGTCGCCCACGCCGTAAAAAAGCCCGTCAAGCATTGAGGCGGCAATGCCTTTAAGGTCGTCGGTGGGATGGTTTGGCTGCAAGCGCACGGAAAAGCGCCCCGACAAGCCTATGGTGTCCCTAAAGGCCGTAACAACCCTGCACTTTGAGGCAACCAAAATCAAATCTTGATTACACATGATTTTGGAGACCGCCGCAACCATCTCGGGCGTAAGCCCCTTTGAAAGCTTTGCGAGCACCACCGCATCCGTCTCATAGCGCAAAAGCCAGTTGCGCAATTCGCCTACATTCATGTTTGAGACGGGCTTGAAAGCCTCGGCGTCATGGCGGTCTATGATAAGGCGCGTAACTTCGTCTGTCTCGTAGGGGATGAGCAAGTCTTCAAGAAACTGCGCGAGCGGCACCTCGGCAAGGCACATTTGGGCGGCCACGCGCTCTTCTGCGCTTGAAGCGGCAACGCGGGCAAGCATATCGCCCGAGCGCGCGGGCGAGGCCTTGGCCATCAGCTCTTTTAAAGAGCCGAAGTCATACCTTGTGCCCGCAACCTCTATGCTCCGTTTTGACTTGTAAGACATTGCCCAAGCTCCGTCCTTACTTAAACTGGTTCGGCAGCCAAAGCGCGATATCGGGGAATATCATTATGAGGATTATCGCCAACATCATTATGGCTACAAAGGGGATTATCGAGATGTAAATATCGCGTATCGTAAAAGACGGCGGCGACATTGCGCGCATCAAAAACAGGTTGTAACCGAAAGGCGGCGTCAGGTAGGCAATTTGGCAAGTGATGGTGTAAAGCACCCCGAACCATATAGGGCTAAAGCCGAGCTTTGCAACAAGCGGGATGTAAAGAGGCGCCACAATCACGAGCATGGCGGTGTCGTCCAAGAATATCCCTAGTATTATGAAAGAAAGCTGCATGAGCAAAAGCACCGACCAGGGCGAAAGACCCCACTTGTCGAGAAACAGCACTTCAAGCGCCCGCACCGCGCCGAGACCGTCGAACACCGCTGCAAAAGCGAGCGCCGCCATCATAATCCACATGAACATTGCGGAGTTGTTGAGCGTCTGCTTGAGGGTTTCCGTCATTACCTTCTTATTTATCCTGCCCTTAAACAGGGCTATCAAAAATGCAGCCGCCGCACCCAGTGCAGAACTTTCCACAAGGCTGGTCCAACCAGCAAAGAAAGAACCTATTACGCTGAATATAAGCAGCACCGGCAATATGCCCGCGCGCAGCACCTTGAATTTTTCAGACCAAGTAAAATTGCGTTCCGACTTGGGAAGCGCCGGCCCCAACTTAGGCTGAAAGTAGCACCTTACCAAGATGTAAATTAAAAACATGCCCGAAAGCAAAAGCCCCGGGCCTACCCCCGCAAGCCAAAGCTGGCTTACGGATTCGCGGGCTATCATGGCGTATAAAACAAGCACTATGCTCGGCGGGATAAGTATGCCCAAAGAGCTGCCCGCCTGTATCAAACCGCTTATCATGCGCTTGTCGTAATTGCGCTTCACAAGCTCCGGCAAGGCGACGCTGCAACCTATGGCCATTCCCGCAACGCTGAGGCCGTTCATACAAGATATGAGCACCATTAAAAAGAGCGTGCCGACGGCCAAACCGCCCGGCAAACCGCCCATCCAGATATGCATCATTTTGTAAAGGTCGTTTGCTATGCCCGATTCCGAAAGCATAAAGCCCATGAAAATGAACATGGGAAGCGTGAGCATGGGATACCACTTAAACAGCTTTATTGCGGAGCTGAAGCCTATCGACATACTGCCGTCGCCCCAAAGCAGGATGGCGCACGCCACCCCCACAAAACCCATTACGCCGAACACTCGCTGCCCCGTAATCATGAGCAGCATCAACGTAGAGAACATCAAAAGGATGATGATTTCGGCGCTCATTCGGCGTCCCCTTCCAAGAGCAAGGTGGCGTCCTTAATGAGCTCGGCAAAGCACTGAAGCAGCATGAGAAACATGCCTATGGTCATTATAATTTTGATGGGAGCCAGAGAGGGGCCCCATACCGTGTTGTTGCGCTGGCCGAATTCAAGGGCGTAGGCAGAGCTGTCCCAGCCGCCTTTCACCAATACCACAAGGAAGAATATGACAAAGAAAATCGTGAAGCAGTCTATCATGGCGCGCTTGCGCACGCTCCAACGTTCATACAAAAAGTCCATGCGGACGTGCATTTTGTGCTTCAATGAATAGCCGCCGCCAAGAAGGTAGTATGCGGCCATGGTGAATTGCGCCATTTCCATCACCCAAATAGAGGGCGAGTTGAAGGCGTTTGTGACTATAGAATAGGTGAGTATGCCAAGGAGCATCAAAAGCAGATACATGGCAAACTTGCCAACCCATTCGTTAATTGTGTCTACGGCGCGCACATAATACTTAAGCCCCATGCCCACCTTTTCAAAGATGTTTGTCATGAGCTCTTCGCCGTATTCCCTGCCGTCGCTGTAGTCAGCGTATGCGGCCTTTGATGTGTTGTAATTCATATAGTTCGTGCTTTGAATGTCTTTTTAAGCGGGGCGCGGCGATTTTTTAACCGCCGCAGCCCCAATTAAAATTTGCAAATAAGGCTTAGTACCTGTAAGGCCTGCCGGCCTTTTCCATTATAGCGTTATACTTGCGGAAAATTTCTACGACCTTCTTTGCCCTTTCGCTCTTTGCGGCAACTTCGTCCCAGAATTTTACGGCCGCGTCTTCAACGGTTTTCCATTCGGAGTCCGGTATTGAGGTAAGCTTCAGCTTGTCGCCTTCAACGCGGAGCTTTGCTTCACCGGCCCAGTACCAGTATTGACGATAGTAGTGAGAGCTGTCCATGCAGACTTTGAAGAGTTCCTTCAAATGTTCGGGAAGCGCTTCCCAAGACTTGGTGTTGGCAAAGAATGAGCCTATCCAAGCGCCCGAGATGTTGTTTGTAAGGAAGTAGTTTGTAACGTTCGCCCAGCCTACCGTATAGTCTTCGGTAATGCCCGACCACGCAACGCCGTCAAGCTCGCCCGTGCGCAAAGCCATTTCAATATCTTCCCAAGGCAGCGTTACCGGCACTACGCCGAACTGCGTGAGGAATTTGCCCGCCGTGGGGAAGGTGAAGATTTTCTTACCCTTAAGGTCTGCCAGAGAGTTGATTGGCTGCTTGGTTGCAAAGTTGCAAGGGTCCCATGAGCCGGCACTCAACCAGGTTACGCCCTTTACTTCGTTGTAAGAATCGGTCCAGATTTTGTCGAGGCCGTATTCGTAAAAGAGAGCGGGCACGTCAAGGCTGTAGCGGGTTGCAAAGGGGAAGTAGCCGCCGAACTGCGCCACGTCAGCCGGAGAACCCATTGAGTCGTCGTCGCTTTGCACGGCGTCTATTGTGCCCTGCTGCATGGCGCTGAAAAGTTCGCTGGTTGGTACAAGCTGGTCTGCGTAGTAAAGCTCTATAAACATTTCGCCCTTGGCGATTTTGTTAAAAGCGTCAATCGCCGGCTTGATAACGTGCGCGCCGAGCGAAGTACCCGCATAGGTCTGCAAACGCCACTTGATGGGCTTTTTTGCCGCACCCATGATGTAGGGGGCCGAAGCCGCCAAAGCCGAACCGAGGCCGAATTTCTTGAGGAACTGGCGCTTGCTCAAACTGCTTTCAGAGGCTGCTGCCCTCTTGACGGTATTATTTTCTGCGGGATTATTCATTATGTTCTCCTATTTATATATATTTGATTTCTAAGATAAATTTTACGCGTAATTGCGTTTGGGATTTGCGCCCCGCGCGTGCGCCTTTTTGAAAGTCGGGGTAAGATGGGCGCACGGCGGGGTTAAATCCGTTTAAAAAACTTATAGCATTTGCCATACCAGTTTTTGAAAGACCCTGAAAAAAGTGCGCAATTTGTGCTTTTCTTGCCTTAAAATAAGGGTTTAGGAGTTTCTGATTTTTTTTAAGACAAGGCCTGAGCGCCACTTTCACAAGCCCAAACCCGCAACATTTTTGAGATGAATGCACAGCTTCTGCAACAATTCTGTTGCTACAAAAACGGCGGGGGTATTCTGAGTATTGTGAAAAGAAACGGCTTGCGCCTTTTGGGCGCAAGCCGTGCAGCATTCACTATATGTATGTGTTTTATTACACACTAAAACCAATCAATACCTGTACACTGAGCCCAAAAAACCTAAGACCGCCGCACGGCCGCAAAGCCGCTCGGATAAAGGCCGCATGGGCAAGCGCGCGCAAACAAAAAACCGTGTTGCGCCTTAAAAAGCGCAAGCTCGGCCATAAGCAGACTGTATGCGCGCGGCCTTCCGCCGCACTTTGTCGGAACTTTCATTTCTTGAGTTAGAGTCAAACGCGCCCACGCCCCCCTTGTTATAAGGCGAAAGCGCGCCCGAAGTATCTAAAAATATCAAAAGCAATTTTTATGCCAGTCTCGGCATTGAATTATCATTTTAAAATTAAGGCGTATTGCCTGCGCTTTAAAAATCCCTTAGTGTTTATTGCATATTTTATAAATAAAATTCAACAAAAACCCAAAATAATCTTGAATACACCAATTCCGGTTTTATATTTATTCAAGAACCGAAAATTATATATGATAAAGAACACACTTGCCGTTTTTGCCTCATTATACCTAAATTTTGCCCTCTGCGGCGCCGAAACCGCAGACTACACAAAGTACAGACCGCTGCCGCTTACAGAGCTTAAGACCGCGCACACCATACGCGTTGCCGACTTGGGCGCAATACCCGACGACGGCAAGAATGACTTTGAAGCCGTGAGCAAGGCCTTTGCCGCAGTGCAAAAAAGCGGCGGCGATGTGACGCTTGAGTTTGAAAGCGGCGTCTATGATTTTTGGCACACAAAGTTTGACATAAAGGGCGGCACATACTGGCAGCTCAAAGATTTAAAGAATGTCCGCATTGCCGGCAAAGACACGCAGTTTTTGGTGCATGACCCCGTATACGGCATTCTGTCCACTTCAAATTGCGAAAACTTTTTGATTGAGAACTTTACTATAGACTATTCAAAAATTCCGTGGGCGGAGGGCAACATAAGCAAAGTACTCGATGATGAAAACGCCATTATCCTTAAACTGCGCGACTCATCCCCGCGCCTTGACGACCCCATGTTTTGCGCAAAAACTTGGGGCGCGCCCTTAGACCCCGAGGTGCCGGGGCGCTACAAGCTAAACCACTACAACTGCTGGTTTTTTAACCCGCCCAAAGAATGGGAAAAGCTGGACGACGCGCATTACAAAATCAAAATCGTCGGGCGTAAAATTAACAGCTCGCCCTCTGGACCGCGTTGGGAAGAGGGCGACAGGATGTTTATAATGGCGCGCAACGATGTCGGCGTGCTTTTCTTTTCGCAAAACTGCCGCGACATCACGCATAGGAACATAACTTCATACGCGTCGCCAACGGCGCATTATGTGGGGCACTTTTGCGAGAGGCTCAATTACATAGGCTGTAAAGCCCTAATTAAAGAAGGACGTTGGAAAAGCGGCAATGCTGACTTTATCCACCTGCAGCAAAACCGCGTAGGCCCTTGGATAGAGGGTTGCGAAGTGCAGAGCGTCGGCGACGACTCTATGGTTGTCTACACGCGCCCGTTTTATATTTACGATACGGACGCCTCTTTTAAAAACATGGTCATAAGCCGCGCAACTTACACCGAAGACGGCTGGCGCAAGCACATCCCCGAAAAACTGCGCGAGGGCGACGTGAGAGTCGGCGACACCCTCATGTTTACCGACAGCCGCAGCGGAGAGGTTCTCGGCCGCGCAAAGGTTGCGGCTTTTGACAGGGATACGGGCAAGCTTGAAATAGACACCCCCGTAAAAACAGAACTTGCCGAAAGCCGCGGCAAGCCGGTAGTGCAGGTATATAATGAGGCGTTCTCTCGTGGCTTCGTCGTAAAAAACAACGTGTTTAAAAATTCGCGACGCTACGGGCTTTATTGGAAGGCCTCAAACGGCATCATAGAGGGCAATTATTTTGAGGGGCAAAGCAACTGCGCAATAAGCCTGCATAACGATGTAGACGCCCCAAACGGCCCTTTTTGCACAGACGTGCTTATTATAAACAACACCTTTCGCGATAACGGGCTTGAGGGTAACTATTTTACCGCGCCCGACTCCGCAGTAATTGCCGTAAAGGCGCGCGCCTTGGGGCACAAAATTTCTGACTCAGAAAGCTGCCATAAAAATATAGAGATACGCGACAACAACATAATTAATTGGAGCGTAAACGCCATCCTCATAAGCAACGCCGAAAACGTAAAAGTCATAGATAACACCATAGGCGCCCCCATGCCTAACTACCTCAAACACGCCCCCACCCCGCCCCCTAGCAACCCCGTCCAAGTGCGTTGCTCAAAGGATGTGGAAGTTCTTAATTAAAAATTAATTTTTACGCAATATTTTCTCACTCCGCCACGGCTTTGATGCAGACGGGGAAGTGGTCCGAGGGGAATTTGCCGTAGAAAGAATCCGTAATTACGGCGTATTTTAAGACTGATATTTGTTTTGATACGAAGATAAAATCTATGGGAAGCGCATTGGCAATGTAGTCTTGGCGCGTTTCGCCCTTGGGGATTGAGGGCTCAAACTTAAAGCCGTTAAAAGATCGCGCCTGTCCGTAAGGCGGCGTTTTGCTCACTTTTTTAGAGTCTGCCATGATGGGGCTGTTTACCAGCGCGGCGACGGTTTCTTCTTTTTCCGTGGCATTAAAATCACCCGTCAAAAAGAAGGGAGAGCCGCCCGCTATGCGCGGCAGCTCTTTTAAAATAACCGCGATAGAAGTTTTGCGCGACTCAAGATTACTCGACGACAAGTGCGTGTTGAAGACAAAAAATTCGCCCCCCGTAAGTTTATCTTTAAACTTGCCCCAAGTGGTTATGCGGCCTCCGTTTTCAAATGTATCGGGCGTGGCAGAATGCCAAAAGTTGCCCTTTTGCAAAAGCTCTAAGCGCGCCGTCTTATAAAGGATAGTGCAGGTTTCATCGTCCGTAACCCCGTCGGCCTTGGGGTATGATATGGCGGAATATTGGGGCAGAGAGTCTGTAAGATATTTTATCTGGCCAAGCAGCGGCTCTTGCGTGCCTACTATGTCAAAGTCGTAATATTCAAGAAGCGCACGCACTTGCGGTTTGCGTTCAGACCAAGTGTTGTCGGGGTTTTCGCGCTTGTTGTTAAAGCGCATATTGTAGCTTGCTATATTAAGCATCCCGCACGCAGGCTTCTCGGCAGCCTTTGCGCACTCTGCATTAAGCCCGCAGCACTCTGCGGCGGCCTCATTTAAGCCCTGCGCCGTCCAAGCCTCGCAGGCAAACCCCAAAACAAGCAACAGCAAACATAGGCGCTTCATGACCGACATCTAGCCCTGCTTATTTGGGTTGTAAAGCCTTTAAACAGAATCGTCGCCGCACATATTTTGGTCTGCGGCGGGAGTCGCGTTTATTTTTACGAGAACCGCAGACGCTACGGCATCCAATGTCAAACCTTCGCCAAGCTCGACAACATTAAACTCAAAAAGGTATCCCGAAGAATCTGGCGCAGTCTTGCGCAGGGGCTGCAAATAGAGCCTTTCCTGCAAATCCTGCGGCAAGCGCGCAATCAAAGCGGCAACATCGCGCGGCACATAGCAAAGAAGCTCTCCGTCAAAATCTATGGCGATTGAGTTTGCATCGTGCTCATTGCCCTTATCAAAACGCGCGGAAAGTTTTTCGGTGTTGAATTTTTCAGAAAAAAACTTTTTTGCTACATCCTTGCGGAAATAAAGCCCCGCACCCATAACGCTGAAAACCGCCGTCTCCAGACCGCGCAAGCGCACGCATGGGTATGCGTAAGGAGTCTTGCGCTCTTGTGGCTTAATATTTAAAGTCCGATGTGTATATGCGGCCGGAAATCCGCAATCGCACGGCGGCGGGGGTTCAAGAGGCTCGCTATGCTCTATTATATCGTCGAGCGATTCGATGAAGCCGTCTTCTTCATCCGCAGGGGTTTCTTCAGAATCAATCGCGGGCTCTTGGGGCGACGGATGCGCATCCAAATCGGAGCTGTCCGAATTTTGAGTAGGCTTGGGAAACTGCACGATTTGCGACTGCCCGCACATTGGGCATTTCACCGTTTTTTCTTCATATGGCGGCGTCATTTTTTTGCAAATTTTTAATACATATCAAGGTTGCCGTTTTCAATAAAATGCGCTCTTAAATGCGCGGACTTTGCCGCCTACTCTGTTGCGATGGTGCGCGAAAGCGTGTTTATAAGATCAAAGCCGTCCCAAAAAACGCCTATGTTCATGGCTTCGCCTATAGGCACAATGCGGTCTATGCCGCGGCACCGAGAATCCGCAACGCGGCGCGCAAGCGCGTCGGCGTCTATCCCGAAATATGTTAGCGTCTGGTATTTTTCATCCGCGATTTTAAGAAGCTCGGAAATGTCACCCAAAGCGTATTCGTAAAAATAGCCGCCGCTGCCCCTTACCTCCTCGACCTTTTTTGAAAGCTTGAGAATTTCAGTCCTGTAAAGAAGATTCCATTCGCCGCAAACACGACTGAAGAGGCCGTCGTTATCGGCGGCGTTTTCGCACATCTTGGTGTATTTTTCTACACAAGTTGCGTCTTGCAGAATGTATTTTTTTTCGGCGGTTTTAAAAACTTCATCCCAAAAAAGTTTGCGCGCCGCGGCGGAATCATTGAGCCACAAAATCAGCTGCGGTGATGAGCACGCGTTTTGATCCATGAGGTAAGTATCGTTGTAAAAACTTTCAGAAAGCCTTTTTATGCGGGCGGCGTCCGCCTTGAGAAGTTCGGCCGCGTCTATTGCGCAAACGCTGTATCGGTCGGCAAAAGACACGTCTACGCAGCGCGGTTTTGTCTCCAAGGTCTTGATTGTTTTTACGGTGGCGTCTCCGCCCCAAATCATTCTGGCGTCTGCCGATTTTGAAAACTCTGCCGTGGCAAGGCTTTCGCGCGGGTATTTGACAAAAGCCGTAGCGCGCGCGATTGCCGGAAACTTTGCCGAGACCGCGCGGAATATGTCCGACACTATCGCAATTTGCGGAAAGTTTTTGGAGGGCAACCTTACGATGTTTGCGTTGCCCGCAAGCATACCGAATATGCATGAAAACGCAAAATTTATCGGGATGTTTGAAGGCGCAATGTGAAAACAAAGCCCCCTGCCCAGCTTTTTTGAATTGTCGCCGAAGGCTTCTTTAAGCCTTTGGATGTTGGCCTTTCTGCACCAAAACCCGAGAGATACCACATCCGGAAATGCGCGCGCGGCGGCAGACTTCATAATCTCCGCAGACACTTCCGCAAGAAACGCGCAAACCTCGTCGGAATACGGTTTAAGCGGCGCGTTTGAAACGTCGGCGCCGCCGAGTAAAAATTCAACGTCGTTCATAGGTATCGCTGCATCCTCTCAGTTCGGCGGCTTTGATTCTGCCGTGGATTTTAAAATATTTGCCCATTCTTTTGCAGGGGCAATCGTCCTCGCCGAGGATTTCGCCCTCGTCCTCAGTAAGCAGGGAATGCCCGGGATAACTCTCGGGCAGGGCAGAAATTATTTGTATCAGACCGCGTTCGCCCGCCCCCGCGATAGAAAAATCTTTGGGGCGGCGTATCAAGACGTCTGAATAATTAGAACAATGCATGTGCCCGTGCTCGCACTCCACAAAAACAGAGCCCAGCTGCTCTGCCATGCCGTAATAGTTGTAGACCTTTACGTTGCCCAACACGCCGCGCACGCGCGCGTTATATGCAAGCGCGTCAACCGCCTGGTCTTTAAGCTTCTTCCAGCCGCCTATATGAAAAAGCAGGGCGTTGCCCAAATTGAATTGTTTGCCCGCATCTTCAAGCGCGCGGACAAAAAACTGCCAAATCATATAGGTGTAGCCGAACATTAAAATGGTCTCGTCGGCGTGCTTGGCGAAAAACGCCTCAACCTTTTCTATATCTATTTTCATGTCGGCGTCGAGCGCGTAGGCGGTATCGGTGCCGAAGGTTGAAAACCCTATTATGCCCGCTCCGCGCGCCGAAAACATAGAGCGGTCCTTTTTGACAAGCTCCGTATCAAGCATCAAAAGCGGCAGGCGGCGCTTGCCTATGTAAGATGATATTATCGCCGAAAGCGTTTTGGTCTGCGACACCACGTTTTCTTTGCTCAAAAATATTTTTGACACCGCCTGTCCGGAAGTCCCCGAAGAAGTCATGGTCTTTACGATTTCGGCGCGGGGCGCGCTTAAAAGTTCAAACACTTTGAAAAGGCGCACGGGTATGAAGGGCACTTGCGCAAGCGGCACGTTTTGTGAAGCGTCAAACCCGAGCGCGCCCAGAATTTGCGCATACTGCGGGCAGTTTTTTGCGTGCAGGCGCGTAAGCTCGCAAAGGCGTTCGGACAAAAGTTTTTCTTTGTCGGCGCGCCCCAAAGAATATGGGTCTATTGCGTAAAAATCTTCAAGCGACATTTTTTATCTCCTTCAAAAACACGTCGTGCGGTTCAAAAAATTTTGCGCCGAAATGCGCGTAAAGATTCATCACCGCGCAGTTTAAAGAGCTTATCCTGCCTTCAAGCGCGGCGCAGCCCGCCTCTTTTGCAACAATCGCGGCCTTGGCGTAAAGCGACATTGCCGCCCCCGTAAGCCTGTATTTTTCTTCAACCGCCGCCAAATGCACAAACATGGAATCGTGATTTTTTTTAAGCTCCAAAAAACCCACGGGCGTCTCCTTAAAAAAACAAACAAGCGGGGCTTCAAGCGCGTCAACCCAGCCCTTTATGATTTTTGCGGCTATTGCTGCGTCAGGCAGCGGCGCAACATTGAAGCGCCTGTCTGTCGGAAAGCTTGCTTTGGCTATTTCAAAAATGCGCTCTTTAAAATCTGAAGAAGGCTCAACCTTCATCCTGACTGCTTTTTCAAGCTCGACCGGGCATCTTTTAAGGTCTATTGAAACCCCGAGCGTGCGGTCGGCCAAGATGAAGCCGCGCGCGCGCATTTCAGAAGCAAACTCCGCCGACGATGGCAGCTCTGCGCGCACGTAAGACGCATCCGCAATATTCCAATCGCAAGGCGAGTTTGCCAAAACTTCAAAAAGCTTCAGACCGCCGTAGTCTTTTAACTTTGCGCTTTCTTCAATCATTTCGGAAGCTCCGCATAAAGGGTTTTGCCTGCGGCGTTTTTGGGGATTGACGCAAGCGCCACCGCTTCAAAAGCCGATTTGTTAAGCCCCGTTTTTTCGCTCACAAAACGCAGGATATCCGAAGATAATTCGGGTGCGGTTGTGTAAATTTTCAATTTGTCGTCAACCCCGCCGCACGCGCAATCGGCATCGGGGAAGGCCGATTTTATCATGCGTTCCGTCTCGTCGAGATTAACGCGATTGCCGAAAATTTTTAAAAAACGCTTTTTTCTGCCCACGATATAAAAATACCCGTCGGCGTCAAATTTGGCCATGTCGCCCGTAACAAGCCTGCCGCGCCATTCGTCGCCCTTTGAGAGGTCTTCGCCGCAGACGGCGTAACCCATGGCTACATTATCGCCCTCGTAGACAAGCTCTCCTACAGAGTCGGGCGTTTCAACAGGCGCGTCCTCTGCGTCGACAAGGCAAAACTTGCCGCCCGGAATTGCTATGCCCATAGAGCCGCACTTTTCAAGCGCGGCTTCGGGCGGCAGGTACGACATTCTGGCCGTGGCCTCTGTCTGCCCGTACATTACTACAAATTTCTTGCGCGCATCCGCCGCCCACTGCGCAAACTTTTTATGCAGCTCTGCGGAGAGTTTGCCGCCCGCCTGCGTGGCCGTTTTAAGATGCGGCAGCTCCATGCGCGAAAAGCGCAGCCTGTCGAGCATTTCGTAAGTATACGGCACGCCGCCGAAAGACGTCGCAAAAGACCCCTTCATAAAGGCCCAAAATTCTTTTTGCATCATAGTCTTTTCAGTCAGGGCAAGCGACGCGCCCGCCGCCAAATGCGTATTGATTATAGAAAGCCCGTAGGTGTAATTCATGGGCAGCGTTGTTATGGCGCGCTCAGAGGCATCTATGCGCAGGCACTCTATAATTGAGCGCGTGTTTGCGCGGATGTTTTTTAGGCTTTGGCGCACAAGCTTCGGGTCTCCGGTAGAACCCGAAGTGCTTAAAAGCAGCCCAAGGCCGGAATTGAGCAGATATTCCGCATTAAAAGGAGTCTTAAGAAGCGCGTATCCGTGAGCGCTGTATTTTGGGGGATAGACAAGCGCAAGCTGCGCTATGCGCGCCTCGGGCAGCCATAAAAAGTCTGGCTTATAAATATCAATGAGGCGCCCCAAAATACCCGCGTCAATATCTGCCGAAAGCATGAGCGGAACAACGCCCGCATTCAAAAAACCCACATAAGCGGCCAAAGAGCCGACGGTATTTGAGCAAAGGCTGAAAACAAGCCTGCCCGACGATACTTTGTCTGCGAGAGTTTTTGCGTATTCGTCCAAACGCGAATACGTGATTTCTTCGCCGTCTTGCGTCAAAACGGCGGTCGCGGCTCCGAAATCAGCCAACTTCCACGCCATATTTCTTTAGGGTTTCCTTGCCCTTTTCAAAGGAGCTTAAGTCTATAATGTCTTCGGTATCCATCATAATGCCGAAGTCATCCTCAAGTTTGGAAATCAAGCCCATGTGGCCGACGGAATCCCAAGCGGGAATATCCTGAAATTTCAAGGTTCTTGCTTGTTCCGCGGTTATGTCAAAAGCTTCGACAAACGCCTGTGTGTATTTTTCCAAATTGTCCATGTCAAAATTCTTTATAAAACGCCGAAATGCTGTCAGCGAGGGCTTGCGGAGTCAAGCCATAATGTTCCAACAGATACTTGTAAGAACCCGCGCGCGTGTAGGCATCGGCGGCACCCAAAATGAGATGCGGCGGCTTTGTCTTTTTGGGCGCAAGATGTTCTGCCACGGCCGCGCCCAATCCGCCTATTTTAGAGTGCTCTTCCGCGCTTACTATTATCTTTGCGGCGCACGCCGCGTCAACCGCGGCGGTATCGATGGGCTTTATTGTGTGCATATTGACTACCCCCGCCGAAATGCCGCAAGCCTGTAAAAGCTCCGCCGCCTTGAGGGCGTTATAAACCATTGAGCCCGTCGCGATAATCGCAACGTCCGCGCCTTCGCGCAGTTTTATTGCTTTGCCCACCTGAAAATCATAATCCGCCTTGTAAACGGGCGGCATGCCAAGCCCCCCCGTAAAGCGCAAATAGACGGGGGTGTTTAAGGCCGCCGCGGCAAGTGTAGCCTTTATTACTTCGGCGCAGTCTGCCGGAGAAATTATCGTTACGTTGGGAATGGCGCGCATGAGCGCCACATCTTCAATTGCAATGTGCGTAGAGCCCAGAATACCCACCGAAAACCCCGCGCCCAACCCGACAAGCTTAACGGGAAGCTTCATATAGCCCATGTTGACCTTGATTTGGTCTGCGCAGCGCATGGCGGCAAAAGTCGCATAAGTGGTGACGAAGGCAACCAACCCCTCTTTGGCCATGCCCGCCGCGGTGCCAAGCATATTTTCCTCGGCTATGCCCAAGTTATAGAGGCGGTCCGGATATTCCTCGCCAAAGCGGTTGAGGCCGGAGTATGAACGAAGGTCTCCGGTAAGCACGACTGCGCGCGCGTCGGAGGCGCAAAGCTCCTGCATTGCGAGCCCAAAGGCGCCGTTTGGCCCCAATAAAGACCACATTCTTGCGTTTTTAAAATCAATCATTTGCCCCTCCCTGCTCGGCAACGGCCTGTTTGTAAAGTTCGTCCGTCAATACTCCGTTATGCCATTCGGCGACGTTTTCCGCAAAAGAAACGCCCTTGCCCTTCACGGTGCGGGCTATTATCGCTCTGGGTTTTGCGGACTTTTTTGAAAACGCCGCAAGAAGCGCCTCTACCGAATGCCCGTCAACGCTTTCGGCGTCAAATCCGAAAGCCGTCCATTTGTCTGCAAAAGGCTCAAGCGGCATAATCATTTCGGTATTTCCGTCATACTGAAGCACATTTCTGTCTACGACGGCCACAAGGTTGTCCAACTTAAAGTGCGATGCGGCCATTGCGGCCTCCCAAACCTGACCTTCGTTGCACTCGCCGTCGCCCAAAATAACAAATACGCGCGAAGTGCTGTTGCCGCGCCGTTTAAGCGCAAGCGCCACGCCTACGCCCAAAGACAGCCCCTGCCCGAGGCTGCCGCTTGAAAATTCAATACCGAACTTCGGATTCATGGAAGGATGCGCCCCGACCGCCGAACCGTCGCACTTGAAAGTCAAAATGTCTTCTTGCGTAAGCACCCCGACTTCGCGAAGCGCCGCATACTGCGCGGGCACGCCGTGGCCCTTGCTTAAAATAAGCCTGGCGCGCGTCTCGGCGCAGGTATCGGAAGCGTCAAAATCCATCGCGCCGCAATAAAGGCACGCCATAATCTCGACGAGCGAAAGCGAACCGCCAAGGTGCGCGCCCGTGCGCCCCGTCTTATGCGCCATTTCTATTATCCTCATGCGCACGCTTTTTGCGGCCGCCAGGGTTTTATTTTTTCTTTCGCAATCGTTCACAATACAAGCCCTCCGTCGGTTCTTATTACCTCGCCGTTTATGAATGCAGCGTCTGCCGACGCCAAAAAAGCGGCTACGCGCGCAACGTCTTGGGGTTTTGCCGCGCGCCCCAAGGCCGAATGCCCGAGCATTTTTAAGCGCGTTTTTTCATCCATGAGAGAGGCCATTTCGGTATCTGTCAGGCCGGGGGCTATTGCGTTTACGCGCACGCCTGATGCGCCCAGCTCTGCGGCGAGCGTCTGCGTCCACCTTATTAGGGCGGCTTTTGAGGCGCCGTATGCGCATTGCCCCGCGTAGTTGTCAACCCCCAATACCGACGCAAAATTTATGACGCAACCGCTTTTTTTGCGCGCCATAATCTTAAGCACCATCTGCGTAAGCTCCATCTGGCCGAAAACGTTCACTTCAAAAACCTCCCTGATTTTTGAAACAGACGTCATCTGAAATAAGCCTCCGTGCGCAACGCCCGCACAGTTGACCAAAATGTCAATGTCGCGCTTTTGCGCCGCCAGCTCGCGAACGGCCGCCTTTACGGACTCTGAATTTGCAAGGTCGAAATACGCGGCCTGCGCCCCTACTTGGCATTCTTCGCCCAGCTTTTTAAGAAATTCTGAAAACTCCGCATTTTCTTTGCGCACGCCCGCAATAACGCAACAGCCTTGGCGGGCAAATTCTTCAAGAACTGCCCTGCCTATGCCGCGGCTTGCGCCGCTTATGAGCGCGGTTTTACCCTTAAGCATCGTTTTCCCCCCTGAAATATTTAGTCCAGTAGTCGATGAGTTCTTCGCGCGGCGGTATGTTTTTTGGCGTTTCCAAAACGCGTATGCCGCCGTTGAAGGTTTTTGAAAAGTCGAGTATCGCGCCCGCCCAAGAAAGACCGACGCCGAAGGTGCAAAGCATTGCCCTATGCGCCGGAGTTTCTTTTAAAACGTCGCACAAAACGCTTATGACGGAGGCCGTTCCGCAGTTGCCGTATTTTGAGAAAGTCTGCGCCGAATATTTATGCGCGGGTACGCCCGAACGCTCTGCGACAGTCTTAACTATCTGACCGTTTGCCTGATGAAATGCAAAAAAATCTATGTCGTCTCGCGTCAGATTTGAAAACTCAAGAAGGTTGTTCACGCAGGCGGGCGCGGTCTCCATAGTAAAGCGGAAAATGTCCATACCCTTTAAGACCTCATCCCAAAGGCGCCAAACATTGCCGCCCGCATCTGCGATGGATTTGTCGGCGATGTCGGCCATTATGGGCAGGCGATAACCGCCGGCGGGCGCAACAATCTTATTCCACAAAGCGCCCTTGGTGCCTAGGTTGAAATATGCAGGCGCGGCCGATGCGTCAAACTCTAAGAGCGTTGCGCTGCCCGCGTCGCCGTAAAGCATATTTGAAATGCGGTTTTTTTTGTGAGAGTGAAGGCTGGTAGTGTCGCCCACAAGCAAGAGGCACTTTTTTACCGCGCCGCTTGCTATCAGAGAGTGCGCCGTCCAAAGGGCATAGACATATCCAGAGCACGCAAGCCCCGACTGGTCAAAACACGCGCAGTTTTCGCTCAGGCCAAGTTTGCCCTGCAATATGCAAGACGTAGCCGGATACTGATAATCCGGGCTGGTGGTTGCGTATATGAGCGCGCCTATTTCAGAGCGTTGCACATTAAGCGCGTTAAACAAATCTTCGGCGGCGGCCATGCACAAATCAGAAGCCGTCATGCCGTCTTCAACAATGCGGCGCGTGCCCAGCCCGAGGATTTTTTTGTTGCGCATAAGCTGCTTAACATCGGCGTAGAAACCGATTTCGTCGTCGATGTTTACGAGTTTTTGCGGAACGGTGAGGGTAAAGCCGCTCACCCTTACGTTTTCAAATTTAGAGTTCGCCATTTTGCACGTCTCCGACTTTCATTGCGGGGTTGCCCAACATATAGCAGTTATTTTTGCAACCCCTGTATACTACGCTCAAGGGGGCTATTTTGTTGCCGCTGCCGATTTTGCAGCTAGGCATGAATACGCTGCCCGTCCCTGCCGAATTTTCGTCGCCGAGCGATGCGCACCCCAAAAATGTCGCGCGCGGCGCTATAAAGTTGAAGCTTCCGAAAACGCAGTCGTGACCGACTATGATATCGCCGTTAAAAAGGTTGCCGTCGCCTATCGATACTTCCGATGTGATTGTGGCCCCCAGAAATATGTTACCCTCGCCGAACTTCACGGTGTGGGCTATTGAACCGCCGCAAACGAGCGTGTATTGTTTTATGCCGCGCGCCTTTAGGTCAAAAAATATTTTTTTGCGTATGGCGATGTTGCCAACCCCTATTACCGCGTAGTCGTCCTCGGCAAACTCATAGTCGGAAAGGTCTCCGAAGCATAGGTTTGAATAAGACTTTGCATCCACCGCATGGCCGTTATGCCCCAGAAACCCGCCGAAGCAAATATCCGCGCCCTCGTTGATCAGCCTCATTATTACAAGATGGCACTCTCTCGCAAAACCGCCGCCGCCTACTATAAATATTTTTTTCATCAGATAGAACCGCAGTCTACAATATAGTTTTGAGCCGTTATCCATTTGGCCTTGTCTGAAAGCAAGAACGCCGTGAAATTCGCAATGTCGGCGGGCTCTCCTATTCCAAAAGGATATTTGTCCTTAAATTCGCCCGTCTCCCAACTGGGAAGCCCCATCGGGGTTGAAATCAGCGAAGGCTGCAGACAGTTCATTCTGAGACCTGCGGGCGCAACTTCGCGCGCGATAGATTTTATAGACGCCGAAAGCGCAGCTTTTGAACCCGCGTAAGACGTGTGCCCCCTGTCAGAGCATACGGCCGCTATTGACGAAAGGAAAACCGCCGAAGAGCCTTTGCCGTTGTTGACGCGCCTGTCGGCAAAGCCTTTGGCCATCATTACCGGCGCAAAATAGTTTACGTCAAAAATCGTTTTCATACCCGCATAATCGATGATTTGCAACGGCTTAACCTCTCCCAATCCCGCGCAATATGCAAGCCCCTGAAACTTGCCGTATTTGTCTTTAAGAAGCTTTACGTAGGCCGGCAGATTTTCGATATCTTCGGAAAGGTCTTTAATTTCCAAAAACACCTTATCGGGATGCGCACATTTAGCTTTCATAGCTTCAAGACGCTCCATATTGCGGGCAACCGCAACAACCGTTGCGCCGAGTTCGTTTAAAAGCGTCGCGACACCTTCGCCTATGCCGGAGCTTGCGCCGGTAACTATAAAACGCTGTTCTGAAGTAAAAGATATCATGGGGTTCCTTTAGATTAAAATGATGCGCAATCTATAATGTAGTTTTGGGCGGTTATCCAACGCGCGTCTGCCGAAAGCAAAAAGGCGACAAAATTTGCGACGTCTTCAGGTTTGCCGAGGCCGAACGGATAGTTTGCCTCGCGCAGAGCGGCGGGCGGATCCATTTTGGCCATGGGCGTATCGATGTCGGTGGGCGAAAGAAGGTTGAGCCTTACGCCCGCCCCCGCCATTTCGCGGGCGGCAGATTTTATTGAGGCGGCAAGCGCCGCCTTTGAGCCTGAATAAGTCGCCATTGCGCGCGCCGAAACAAAAGACGCTATAGAAGAAATAACGACACCCGCACTGCCCGCGCCGTTATTTATGCGGCGATCCGCAAAACCCTTGGCCATCATCACGGGCGCAAAATAGTTTACGTCAAAAAGCTTGGACATTTCAGAATAAGCAAGCAGCTGAAGCGGCTTAACCTCCAAAGCGCCCGCGCAATATGCGAAACCTTGAAATTTGCCGTATTTGTCTTTTAAAGATTTAAGATACGCGGGCAAGCCGCCCGCATCTTCGGCCAAGTCTTTAAGCTCGATAAAAACGTTTTCAGGGTGCGCACACTTGGCGCGCATCGCCTCCAAACGCTCGGCGTTTCTTGCAACCGCAACCACCGACGCGCCCAGACCGTTCAAAAGAATCGCGACGCTCTCGCCAATGCCGGAACTCGCACCGGTAACAATGAAACGCTGTTCGGGGTTGAATTTCGACATTTAAAGTTTTGCGAGTTTTATAAGGTCTTCAACCGTCTGAAGTTTCCCGATTTCATTCAGCGTGACCTTGATGCCGAAATTCTTGTCGAAAAACGCCATGACGGCCATTTTTGACAGGCTGTCCCACTCGTCATAATCGGCGAGGGTATCGCCCTGATTCACGGCGTCGTCGCGCTGCAGCACGTCTTGAAGTTGTGTGAGAAATTCGTCCTTAGTCATTTTTGCTTCCTTGTATTTTAGTTTTCCAATATTCTATTAAAGCTTTTCTGTCCATGTGGTCGGCGGGTTTTTCAAACACGCTTACGCCCCCGCAATACATATTGCCCATGCTTATCACGCATGAAGCCCAGCTCAAACCGTTGCCGAAAGAAGAGCAAAGCATCTTCTTGTTTTCAGAAGCCAGCACCTCGCCAAACTCTCTGCATATAAGCGAGGGTATTGACGATATCGTCTGGTTGCCGTAATTTTCAAAAGCCGAGTACGGGGCTTTTTCAACGGGGAAACCCGCAGAACTTGCCACAGTCTGGATAATCTGCTTGTTGGCCTGATGCAGCATCAGATACGGGATGTCTTTTTCTTCCACCTTTGCAAACTGCATTAGGCTTTTGATTGTCTGGGGCACGACGTTCATCGTAAAGTTGAAGACCGCAAGACCGTTCATATAATCTTCGCCGGCAAGGTTTACGTCTCTGCCGTCGGCGGACTTGAAAACTTCAAGCATGGGCGCGTCAAAATCGGGATTCGGCGCCTGCGGCCTACCCCAAAACTTAAGGCGTTCGCCGAGGCCTGGCTTAATTAAATACTCAAAGCCCGAACCGTCCGAACCTATTTCGAAGAATGTGGAGTCTTTCCTAAAGTCGTCGCGCTCTATGAGGGTTGCGGCGGCGCTGTCGCCGAAAAGCGGTGCGTTTTGCCTGTCCGAAGGGTCAAGATATTCTGCGGGCGTATCGCCCGTAAGCAGAAGTATTTTTTTGCATGAGCCCGATTCTATCATGCCGTGCGCCAAATGCAGCCCGACAACCCAACCCGGGCAACCCTGGTTAATGTCGAAAGCCATGCAAGACTTGGGCAGGCCAAGCTTATCATGTATATAAAAGGCGGTTGCGGGGCATACCACATCGGGCTTTTGGACGATGAATATGAGGGCGTCGACGGAATTTTTGTCGAGCTTCATGCCCGCAATAAGCTTTTTGCCCGCGTCTATTGCCAAGTCTGAAGCCGTAACGCCCCATTCGGCCACGCGGCGTTTGTGAAAGCCGACCATCTTGCGCATACGGTCGATTTTCTTTACGCTATTGTCGTAATATTGAGCCTCGTCGTAAATGCAGATTTCAGTCGGCGGCACTACGGTAACGATGCCGCTGACTTTAACATGTTTAAATTCTGATTGTGGCATTAATAATGCGGAAGTTTAATTTTTTATTAAAATCCTCAGAGAAACCCGTTCTCCGCAAGAAGACTATTTGTGCCGCAACTCTTGCAAAATACCTATTATTGTCAATCGAATTGTTAGCGGCGGCGCGCCCAAAATGGGCTTTTATAAAGGGTTTGCCAATGTCTGCCCAGCGGGCGTGGCAAGCAAGCCCCGCAGGGTTTAAAACTGCGGCGCACCCCCGCCCGTCTTTAAATTTGCGGAGTATATAAAACAGACTGCGGCAATTTTGCGGTTTTTAAGGGGAGTGTAAATTCGCACATTAAATATATGATGGCTTGGCAAACTCTTATAGGTTTGCAAATTTCGACGCTTTAGGGCATTTTTTAATTATGAAAGCCGCAGTTTTTATATTGTTTCTTTTTGTGATTTTGGCACTCGCACTGTGTTCAAAAAAGCATGAGGCTAAAAATACGCCGCCGCCCGCGCAAGAAGTGCGGGCGGATGATATTAAAAGCGCCCCGCAAAAAGCGTCGGCCTTAAAAGCGAAAACCCGCTTTAAAAGCGATGCCGCAGAACCCGCCCTCGAACTCAGCGACGCCGAATACGAAGCCCTCTGTAATATGTTTCTTGATGAAATAATAGATGAAGATATGGAGCTTGTCGCCAGAGAGATGAGCCCGTTTTCTAAGATAAGAGTCAACGTTACCGACATGGCAAGCTTGGGCAAACAGCTAGGAGAGCTTCACAATATAATAAAGAATCTGCCGCCCGCAGAGCAAAACGCAATCAGAAGCGCAGGCTTGCAGCTGGTTGTAGACGCGGCGCTGGCCTCGCCCGACAGAGCCGCACTTACACAGCGCGCAGGCATGACCGACGCAGAGCGCCAAAAGGCAACGCAGACCGCGCAGAACATCATCCTGAGCGCCTTTAAAGAATTTAACGGCATGACCTATTACGACATGATAGACGCGGGCATAGTCCGTTCGCAAGGCAAACCCTCCGCCGAAGAACAGTGGAAAACAATCACGGGCAACAAAAGTTCAAAGAAGTGAAAACTTAATATGCAACTTAATCAGACTTTCTAAAATTGAACTAACCCAAACAATCATATGCAAAATTATGACATTTGCTTCAAAAATCAAACTCATTGAAAACCTTATTCAATCACACAAAGAATTGGGTTGGAAGTTGTGCCTGTTTTTTTGGATTCCGATACTGCTATTGGCAAGCCCATTGTTATTAATGATATATTCGTCAAAACAAACGATAAAATGGTTTACGGATTTTAATTGGGTTTTTCCATACGGCGGCGGATTGGGAAGCACCGCTTGCGTAATTGTCTCAAATGTGATGCGTGCGACCATAATGTTTGCGCCGATTTACTTTTGTTTGATAATAATGCACCGCATATCAAGACAAAATTCGATATCGGAAAAACTGATTTACTTTTTCCCCACGGCAAGCATAGCCTTGGCTTTTATTGCGATTTATTTCCCGAACAGACCAATATCGATAATAAACACAATGGGACTGACTCCTAGGCGTGAAGATGCATTGGTCTGGACTTTATTTATATGGTTTATGGTAATAACGCTTTCAGCACTTTTGCTGTATCCCAAAACTAGGCAAAGCTTCCTTTGGTTTATTTACGGGTTGATTATATTAACCGCGCTTGTGGGCTGCTCGGCGAGGTAATTGTAAAGCCCGAATACTCACGCCCCCCGCCGATATTTCATATTCTCCGACAGGCCGCGCAAATATTCCGCCGAAGCCCGGTTGAAAACCATCCTCAGCGGACAAGTAAAAAGTGAGAGCTTGGCACTCTACCCCGCCACATTTTCAAAAATAAAAAAATCTCACACCACCCTCGCACCACAACACCTGAAAAAGAGATTTTTTTCGGGAGAGTTGCTTAATGCAATATTTGCAATAGCCCTTCTGTTCTATAAGAAGCTGTCAAAAATCGTAAGATTTAAGCGAATATGTTCGGATATTATTATATATTACTAGCGTTAAAAGCATACTTGTTCTCATTACAGAAAACTGCTCTTCGCCCATTTGTTGCAGATCGCACTCATTAGTATTAATACAAGAAATACGGGTAGTAAAATAACATGAATTAGATGCACGCAATCTCTGTTTGTTTCGAACAAATATATTGCAAATAAATAATGAAAAACTATGATTAACAACCAAGTAAACAACAATACCATACCTATTAAAATATTTAGTTTTGATACAGAATATTTTCCGCCATTTCCACTAAATAAATTACAGTCCACTTTGCCGTTTACTTCATCATTCTGGCTTCCCATTCTGTATTTTTCGGGTATCTCCAGTTCGGCTTCATTTTCAATTTCAGCTATCAACCCTTCGTAAATTTCATACCAAGCTTTTGATCCTTTTGCCATTTTTATCCATATTATGGAAAATACTATTCCCAATAAGGCTAGGTAGCATATTACTTCATTCAAAATTTGCATTTTAGAAGAAAGAGAACAATAGTCCAAAGATTTCCCTACTAAATAACCGTAACTTGTAAAACAAAAGATCAAAAATGCGGAAAGAAATATAGATCGTTGCCATAAATGAGATAATTCAAAATCTCTGCATTTATAAAAGTTATCTCTTATTTTTGTTAATGATATTTTTTTGCCATCAGAAGCATTACTCATATATAAGGTAATAAACTGTTAATCTAAAAATAAAATCATTATAGGTATGTATCTACTAAATATAATTCTGTCAATTTAGTATGTTGGTAAAAATACCTCTCCCCAATCTCTGGGTGAATGGTTGATTTCTAAAAAGCAGTTATTTTTCGCGTAAAATTCATTTTGCAAGACACAGAAAATCTGGAATTTACGAAAGATTGCGCAATTTCAAAAGTAAAGCCTGATTTGCAATTTAGTGCGAATCAAGCTTCTTTGCCGTTAAAATTGAAATATAGATAGGACGGGATTGCCCAAGGGCTCTCCCGTCTCCCGCATTAGTGAAATATACGAAAACCGACGCTTCTTTGAAGCCGGTTTTTGTTTTCAAAATTCCTTACAGAAAACTTCGTTTCCTGTCGGATTTTTACAAACAAAAACCGCGCAAGCAAAGCTTGCGCGGTTTTCTTTCTTTTAAGTGGCGGGATGGACGGGACTCGAACCCGCGACCTCCTGCGTGACAGGCAGGCGTTCTAACCAACTGAACTACCACCCCTAAAAGTGAAGACACGAACAGTAGGTAATCGCCCTTTCAAGTCAATCGTTTTTTTAAAGAAATTTTAAATTTTTTGCCGCAATGCATTCAAGTCGATTTTAAAATTGAATGTGAAGCGCATTGCCCTAATATGCCTCACGTTTAATCAAAATGGCAGAAGAGCACAAAGTAATTCAAGAAGTAACATTTAAGATGCGCACAACGGCATGGATAGTCTCTGTCGTACTTAAGTTGTGGTATGCCACCTTGCGCTTTAAGGGCACCGCGCAAGAGCTTGCGCTTCCCATGCCGCCCCACCCCTTCATAGGCATAACGTGGCATAACAGGGTGTTTTTTACGCCCATGATGATGCAGGCGTTTCGCAAAAATATGCCCATGACGGGGCTTGTAAGCCCAAGCAAAGACGGAGCGTGGCTCTCCGCGCTTTTCGGCTACTTCGGGGTTGATTGCGTGCGCGGCTCAAGCTCAAAGCGGGGCGCGCAGGCAATTCTTGAGCTGATGCGCCGCGTAAAGGGCGGCTCTTCGATATTTATCACCCCCGACGGCCCGCGCGGCCCGCGCTACAATTTTAAAGACGGCGTGCTGTTGGTTGCCGAGCGCAGCGATATGCAGATTGTCATATTTAAAATGACGCCGCGCCGCTATATCACCCTAAACAGTTGGGACAGATTCATAATACCCATGCCGTTTACGAGCATAAATATACGCATTAAGCGCTTTGAAAACTATGCGGTTTTGGCGAGCGAGGCAGAAAAATGCGGCCTTACGCCCGCAAAGTTGGCGGAGTCTTACATGGACGTTGCGCCCTGAGCGTTTTTAATTTTTAAGCGCGCATATACGCTTTTAAAATCGGCTGAAAAAATCAGTCTTCGTAACCCGCAGACGCGTCGTCGTCCGTCAAAATGTCGGGATTGCGCGCGGGTTCATTATCTTTCTTTGCGGCGGCAAGCACGCCCGTCGCAAGCCCGTGCGCGCGCGCGCCAAACTGTCTTTCTATAAGATCAAGCAAGCTTTGCGGCACGCTTGAAAGCGCCGCCTTAAATTCCGCAGAATCTTCCGCATAGCGTTTTATTTCTTGCGCGGCGGGTGCAATTTCTTGCGCCGCGGCCTGTGCGAGGGCGGCCGCCCTTTTAATCTTAAATACCGCCGAAAGCTCCGCCGATTCGGCCAAAGCCGCCCTAAGCAGAAGGATTATTTTTTTTTTGAACTTCGGCGGGTGCGCCCGATAGTTTTTCAAGTTCTTTTATGAGAGTGTTTATTGCCCGCGTGCGGCTTTGCTCAACCGCCTTAAGAAGCGCCACTTCAAAATTAGCCCTTTCGGAAAGCCCGCCCTTTAAAGATTTTTCAGAGCTTTGCAGGGCATCAAGCATGCGCATAATCTGCTCTGAAGAAAGCGCCTTGCCGCCGAAATCGTAAACGCCCGCGCCAAAAGAACCCATCAGCGCCTTGCGCAGATAAATTTGCAGGTCGGCAAGCGCCCTGAAAAGGTCACACCCCTGCGTTACGAAATTGTTTACGCCGTCTATTACGGCCGCATAGTCGCCCGCGGCCATGCTGAATACGAGCTTTTCAATATCTTCGAAAGAGGCCAGGCCGTAGACTGAAATCACGTCTTGCGCGCCGATTTTTTTGCCGCAAAAAGAAATCATCTGGTCAAGTATGCTTTGCGCGTCGCGCATACCGCCGTTTGCCAGACGCGCTATCGATAAAAGCGCATCCGCGCTTGCGTCTATATTTTCTTTTTTTGAAATCTCCGCCAAGTGCGCGGCAATGGCTTCTTCGGGGATGGGTCTAAACTCAAAACGCTGGCAGCGCGAAGTTATGGTGCCGAGCACCTTGTGCGCCTCCGTAGTGGCAAATATGAATTTGACGTGCGAGGGCGGCTCTTCAAGCGTCTTTAAAAGCGCGTTGAAAGCATCCTGCGTGAGAGAATGCACTTCGTCGATAATGTAAATTTTATAAGAGCAGAGCGTGGGGGCATACTGGCAGTCTTCGCGCAGTTTGCGGATTTCGTCGATGGAGCGGTTTGAGGCGCCGTCTATTTCTACGACGTCCATGCATGAACCCTCCATTATGGATTTTGCAATTTCGTCTTCGTCTTGCGGGCGCACGTTGGGGCCGCCCTTGGCGTTTAGCGCCTTTGCAAAAATGCGCGCAACCGTGGTCTTGCCCGTGCCACGCGGCCCCACAAAGAGATACGCGTGCCCTATCCTGCCGGACTCTATGGCGTTTTTGAGCGTCTTAACGACGTGCTCTTGCCCCACAAGCTCGTCAAAATGCCTGGGTCTGTAACGCCGCGCTATAACCTGATAACTTTCGCTCATTGCAAGTTAAAGATTAATCCCCAAAGCCCCGCCTTTTACAAGGTTTTTTTGCGGCGCTTTTTAAATTTGCGCGCGGGGCTTTTCAAGAAGCTTTTTTACGGCGGTCAAGAAGCTTTCATCCTGAAAACTGCTTTTTGTCAGATACGCGTTTGCCCCCGCCTCGGTGCCGAGTATTCTGTCTTCGTCCCTGTCTTTGTAAGACACTATTATAATGGGCAAATTCTTAAAGCGCGCGTTGCCCCTGATGTGCCGCGTAAGCTCAAAGCCGTTAAGGCGCGGCATATCGATGTCGGTAACGACCAAGTCGTAATCTCCCAAGCGCACGCAGTTCCAGCCGTCCATGCCGTCTTCGGCCAAGTCTACGGAGTAACCCGCCCCCTCCAAAATCTGCCGCTCCGCCTCGCGGACGGTGAGAGAATCATCCACAACCAGCACTCTGCGCTTGCTTACCTCGGGCATAGGGGCGCGCTTTGCGGCATCGCCTGCCGATTGCGAAAACAAAAGCTTCACGGCCGAACGCATAAGGTCGTCAACGTCCAAAATCAAAAGCGGCAAGCCGTCTTCGGTCAGAGAGCTTGAAGATACGCCCGCAATTTTGCCGAGCCTCTCGCTCAAAGGGCGCACAACAAGGTCGGACTCCGCAGTCAAAGAATCAATCTTAAGCGCGTAGAGGCTGTTTTTATCGGCAACAAGCACCGCGTGCAAGTCTGCCCCCGCTACGCCTTCGCGGGGTTTGAGGCCGAGCGCCAAGGCCGTGTCGGCAAGCCACACGCGCTTACCTTCAAGCATGAAGAACGGGCGGCCGTCGACCGCGTTAATCTCAGACGGCGAAAGCCTTACCACCCTGTGTATGCGCGTAAGCGGAAATGCGTAAGGCTCCGCATTTACAGACACTATTAGCGCCCTTATTACAGAGCGCGTTATGGGCAGCTTTATCGTAAACGTCGTGCCGCGCCCAAGTGCGGAGCTTATCTTGGCGCGCCCGCCTACTTCTTGCATGAGCATGCGCACAACGTCCAGCCCCACGCCCCTGCCGCTGAGTTTTGTGACGCTTTCTTTTGTCGTGAAGTTCGGCAGAAACAGAAACTCCAAAATTTCCTCATCCGTCATCTGTGCGAGCATTTCTTTTGACGTGAGTTTTTTCTCTATAATTTTTGCGCGCACAATTTCGGGATTTACGCCCGCGCCGTCGTCGGAAATTTTAAGCATGAAGTGCCCCGCAGAGTGCCACGCGCGCATGCGTATCTCGCCCATGGGCGGCTTGCCGAGGCGCTGGCGCACATCGGGGGGCTCAATGCCGTGATCGCAGGCGTTGCGCAAAATATGGCCTATGGGGGATTCTAAATTTTCAAGTATGTCCCTGTCTACCGGCACGTTTCTGCCCTCTATCGAAAGCGATATTTTTTTGCCGAGCGCCTTGGCCAAATCTCTCACCATGCGCGGAAAACTCTGCACGCCCTCTGCAAAGGGGCGCATGCGGCTTGCGATTACCTCTGAATAAAGCCTGTCCGAAATCGTTACGCTGCGCCGCGAATGTTCGCCCAGCTGCGCAATCTGGCCTTGTATCTGCGTCAAAGACTCAATCGCGATTTTGCGCGCCTGCTCAAGGTTTGCGGCCGCGCTCTCCGCATTTTCGACGCCGTCAAGACCGTAAATGGCGTTTTCAATCTGCTTTATCAAATTCTGCTCGGCGTCTTTTAAAGATATCAGCGCATCCCTGTAGGGCTGTATGCGCCTGTTTTCTACAAGGCTTTCCGCCGCCAAAGACATTATCCTGTTTAGATTTTCAGAAGAAACCCTTAAAGAAGCGTCTTGCTGCACGGCCTGTTGCGGGCGCGCGGCCGCGGCATCGTCTTTGGGCGCGCCCGAGGCAATCTTCAACGTAGACGCCGAAGCCGGTGTAAACGCGCCTTCGGCAATGTCTTTTAAGTCCGCAAAAATCGCGCGCAAAACTTCGCCGTCAATGTTTAAAAAATCGCCCTCTTTGCAGGTTTTCAAAAAGTCCGCACAAAGCAAAAAAACGTCTAGAGAATCGCTGTCCAGCGCAATTTTGCGCTCCTGCGCGGCCACAAAGCAGCTTTCTAAAGCGTGCAACAAGTCTACGATTTCAGAAAGGCGCACCATGCGCGCGGCACCTTTAAGGCTGTGGCTTGCGCGCATAAGCGCCTCAAGCTTTTTGGGGTTTTTAAAGTCACCCTCTATCGAGACCAAAAGCGCGTCGAGAGACTCAAGCTGGTTTTGCGCCTCTATCAAAAAAAGCTCAAACATCGGGTTTTGCGCGCGCAAGTCGGCAACGGGCTTTTTGAGGCGCTCTGCGCGCAGACGTTCGGCGGCGGCTGCTGCCGCTTTTTCGGGCTTTGGCGCAGCCGCGGCCTCGGCGGGCTTGAAAAACCCGTCTACGGCGTCTTTAAAGCACTCGGCATATTCCGCCAAGTCTGCATCCCACGCGGCGAGTTTTGCGGGCGGCATTTCAAGCGCGGATGCCATCTTTTTTATTGCGCCTTCAATCTCGGCACGGGCGGGCAAGCCGCCCTCAAAAAGCTTTGCGGAATACGGAGACAGCGCGTCGCACATTTTTGCGCAAGAGCTTACCCCCGCCATGGCCGCCGCCCCGCGCAATGACTGCAGCGCGTCTTCAAAAGCCGCGCAAGCCGACGGGTCTTCTGCGGACTTCAGGCAAAAGAGCATCTTTTCCGAGGCGCCCTTAAGCTCTCCCAGAAAAACATCCGCCATGAAACTTTCATCCGCAAAACTCATAGATATTTTTTTGTCACCGCGTGAAAGACAAGCTCGGCATCGAGTATCGCGACAGACTCGCCGCCGCGCTCGTAATATTTTTCGCAAAAGGGCGATTGCAGGGGCGCACCGCCCGCCGCCACGTCCTTGATGTCGCTTTTAATTACCCTTGAAACGCCCTTGAGCGAATCCGCAAAAAAAACCAAAGTGTCGGCCCCGCTGCGGCATACGAGCATGCGCAGCTGCCTGTTTTCAAGGTCTTCTGCGCCAAGTTCCAAAAGCTCCGCAAGGCTGACGGCCACCAGCAGCTCTCCGCCCATGTTCACAAGCCCCTTAAGCACGTTTGAATCTTTGTGGGGTATTGAATGCACAAAACGCCAACGCTCCGCGCGCAGCACGGTTTTTAAATCAAACGCCAGCGATTTTAAACCGCATTTAAATACGAAAAACGCATCCTCTTTGGCGCTTTGCGCATCAGCGGGCGCGCTTTGCACGCCGTGCGCTCCCTCAAGCGCCGACTTTGGCAGCGGCCTTGAAAAAAGCGCCCTGCCAGCCGCCGCATAGACGGGGCAGTTTGCGCAGTGCACATATTCTTTGAGGGCCTCGCAGCTCAAGTCGCCCCAAAGGCCTTCGGATGCCCAGCATTTTGCGGCGATTTTCTTTTCAAAATCAAGCTTCATCGCCGCCCCTGCCTATAAGGTTTTTTGCGCAAAGCTCCGCATAAAGCTTTGCGGGTTCTATGAGCTTTACCATGCGCTCGCCCTCGCGAAACGCCTTTGCAAAAGACAGCCCCCCGCAGGCGCAAGGGTAATATTCTATGTGTGATTCGTCGATTTCTTCGGCCTGTATCACGCCCTCTGCCACAAGCCCAAAAAACCCGCCCTGCGGCAGTTTAAACACTATGCCGCGCGCGCTGTAAATAGGCCTTGCCGCGCGCCCCGCGGCCGCCCGGCAAAAATCCGCCGCAAAAACTTTGACGCCCTTGTATGTCAAAAATTCCGCAAACACCCCGTTGCCCCCCGCAAGCGCAGAAGCGGGCAGTATGGAATCTATGTCCAAAGCGTCGGCCGCAAAGGCCATCCCGTCGAATTCTGAAAATATTGCGAGCATCGCGGCTACTTGGTGAGTTTGAATTTTGCGATTTCGTCCCTGAGGTTTGAAATTGCCTCATGCAGTTGCGCGCGCGCGTGCGCAAACTCGCCCAGAAGCGCGGCGGTCTGCTTTGCGCTGTCGTTGAGGTTAGACATGGCTTGGTTGATTTGGCCGGAGTTTATGCTCTGCGCTTGCATGGCCTCTGTCAGGTTTTCAATCTGCGGTGCAATCTCCTGCATCTGCGTGATTATGCCGTCCATTGAAAGTATGATTTTGCCGACTTCGACAACACCCAGACGCACTTCTTCGGAGAACCTGTCCATCTCCATGACGCCCGCGCCCACGGCGCTTTGCATATCTTTTACGATTACTTCAATGTCGCTCGTCGCCATTGCGGTCTGGTCGGAAAGCCTCCCTATCTCGCGGGCGACAACCGCAAAGCCCACGCCGTAAGAGCCCGCTTTTTCGGCCTCTATTGCGGCGTTCAGGCTTAAAAGATTGGTCTCGTCGGCAACCTTTGAAATTGCGGTTATGACTGAATTGATGTTGTTCGCCTTTTGGTTTATCACGCCGAGAGAGCGCGCAATTACCTGCGTATTTTTTGAAAGCCAAGTCATGGTGCGCTCCATATTGCCAAGCTGCTTGCGCCCAGAATCCGCAATATCCGCGCTAGAACCCGCCGCCCCCGCAAGCTGGCTTAAAGTTTTGTAAAGCTCGGCATTTGAGGCGTTGACCTCTTTTACCGCGGCCGATATCTGCCCCGTCAGCGCCCCGAAGTTCTGCACGCGCGATTCATACTCAGAAGACGCGCTTTCTATGCCGCCGGAAGCCCCGCCTATCTGTATGCTTGAGTGCTTCACCTGATTTATGAGGGAGCGCAAAGAGTGCGTCATCTTTGAGAACGACGCCACAAGCCTGCCCGCCTCGTCGCCGCTTGCCGAGGCCTCGTTAAGATTTTCGGTAAGGTCTCCCTGCGAGATTTTTTCGGCGGCGGCCGTCGCAAGCTCCATATCCTTCGTAAAATTTTTCAGCAAAAACGCTATGAGGAACACCGCCAGCAAAAACACCAGCATTGAATACGCCTCGTTTTTTATTGCGTTATAAATGGGCGCGTAAATTTCGGTATCGGGCACCACCTGCACGAGCGTCCACCCCCCGGGCGCCACGCGAGAATGCGCAACGCAGTATTTCAAGCCCGTCTGCGGGTCTTTAAAGCTGCGTATGCGGTTAACGGCCATGCTTTCGTCGTCGCTTACAGACTTAAGCAAGTCTCGGTAAAGGGTCTTATATTTTGAAAAGTCGGCGTTTGCCGCAAGAGCGGGGTCTCTCACAAGCTGTCCGTCGCGCTTGCGCAAAAAGTCCGTAACAAGGTTGCCGCGCGCGTCCAAAAAGAAATCGTCTATTGAAATTGTGGCGGCGGAATTGTCTATGGTCGAGGCTATCACCCTGTCAAACGGGCTTATCAAAAAGAATTCAGAACCGTCCAAAGTCTTAAGCCCCTTAAGCATATCCGCGATAAATTCCAAAGACCTGTCAAAAGCCACCTGCCCGCCGAACTTTTCGTCTACGACTATGGGCGAAGAATACTCTATCATTAGTTCCGTATCCTTGTAAAAATAGGGCTCCGTAATTATGAAGGCCTCTTTGCTGCCCGCGTCGAACTTCTTTTTAAGCCCCGCATAATACATTGCGGTGTCCATGCCCTCAAGCGGCTCCAACATCCACTGCTGCCCCTTGCGCCCCCAATAAGTCAAAAAGCGCCCGCCCTGAGACTTTTCTATCCACGTATTGATGTCTGAAGCGCTTTTGTTTAATGTGAAGTTGTATGAATCTACGCCGCCGCCCTCATAAGCGGGGCGGTTGTTTTTTAAATTGTTTAAGGCGATGAGCGCAAACTCATCCTGCCCGTCTATGTTTGGCTCATACCCTATGCTCGCGCCCACATATGCGGGGAAGGCCTCGAGCAAATGCCTTATGTATGAAACGTTTGCCGAGCGGTTGCCGAAGCCCATCTCCGTAGCCGCTACAGCGGCGGCAGAAGCAAGCGTGACGCCCTGCTCGTTCATTCTTGAAAGTTCGGCGGCGATGTTTTGCGTGCTAGCGTCAAAATTCTTTTCCGCAAGCTCTTTAAGCGCGCTTACCGTCTGCTTTAAGCTGAGCGCAGAACCGCCCGCGTCGAGAAGAAATATAGGCAGCAGAAAATAGAGAATTATCTTTGTGCGCAGTTTCATGGCTATTGCGTCTTTAATAAATCAGGCCGCACAAATTCATCAAGCTTAAAGCGAAAAGCGTCGCCGTCGGCTCAACGGCTCGGCGGGCGTTCTTTAACGCCTCCGCAAAATGCGCGCCCGCTCAATAAAAAGTTGAATTAATTTTGAAAATCTGGAAAATTATCCGCCTAGTTAAAAATCAATATTGGGAGAAAAGGAAGATAATGAAATTCACAAAACAAGCCGCCGCATTTTTTGCGTGCACCGCCGCCCTGCTAAACGCAAGCTGCAACGATAAAGAATTCAGAAAGGCGCCGCTTCTTGAGACAGAAACCCTTTCAACTCTGCGCGCCGCAGATTTCGGCGCCATACCAAACGACGGCAAGAGCGATTTTGAAGCCTTCAAGAAGGCCTTTGAGGCCCTTGAAAAGGCCGGCAAGAATACCCGCCTTGAATTTGCAAAGGGCGTATATAACCTCAAAGATGAAACTTCTAAGGACAATGAAAAGTATCTCTTCACGGTTAAAAATCTGAAAGACTGCGAAATAGACGCTCAAGACTCTACTTTCATAATAGAAAACCCGAACTTCTGCCTTATAGATTTGCTGCATTCGGAGCGCGTAATTTTTAAAAACATAACCATAGACTATAACCCCGTGCCTTGGACGGAATGCACGGTTGAAAAAGTCGATGTCGCCGAGCGCAAACTAACGGTAAAAGTGCGCGACGGCTTTGAGGGCTTTGAACACCCCATGTTTACGGCTTGGCCGACAGACTTGTCTTTCTGGGGCTATCAGCTTGACCCCAATGTGCCCGGCCGCCTCAAGTTCGGGGTAAACCGCCACAACATGGTTAAAGGAGTAAAGAAGCTTGCCGACAAAGTTTACGAGCTTACTTTCACAGGCACTTTCGGCACTCAAGAAGCCCCAAAATATGAAGTCGGCGACAAGATGGGCATACTTGCGCGCAGATCAAACAAGATGAGCCTCTTTCTTGTGGAATATTCCATAGACGTAAGCTTTATAGACATCACAGCCTACGCAACGCCCTCGTTCTTCTTTAAGTCTTTGCACTCGCAATTTATGAACTTCATACGCTGCGACGGCCTCATAAAGCCCGGCAGATGGCGCGGCGGCGATGCAGACTTCATACACCTGCAAAACAATAAAAACGGCCCTTGGATCGAGGGCTGCACGGTTGAAGGCATAGCCGACGACTCTTTGGTGTTTTACACGCGCCCCTTCTATGTGCTTGAGACGTCTGAAGACGGCCTCAAGATGAAGCTGGGCCGCGCAATATGGCCAAAGGGCGCCGAAGCTCTCTTAGAGGGCGACATCACCGTCGGAGACCCGCTTTTATTCTTAAACCCCGTCACGGGCGGCGTGATAGCTCGCGTCAAGGTTGTTTCTTACGATGCAAAAAACGCCGTAATCACGCTGTCTGCCCCCGTAAAGCTTGCGCCCGAAGAACTGGGCACCGTGCAGACAAAGACGCAGATTTTTAACGAGGCCTTCTCAAGAAACTTTGTCGTAAAAAACAACACCGTGCGCAACTCGCGCAGGTTCGGCATGTATTGGAAGGCTTCCCACGGTTTAGTTGAGGGCAACACGTTTGAAGGTCTGAGTTCTGACGCCATCACCTTGCATAACGAAGCCGCCGCACCCAACGGTCCCTTCTGCGACGACGTGATAATCCGCAACAACACAATACGCCACTGCGGTTTTGACGCGCCCTTCATGTCCGAAGAATCTTCGGCGTCAATCTCCGTATACTCGCGCCCCGCGCAAGGCAGCACCTTGAGCAAAGCCGAGAACTGCTTTAACAATATCGCGATAATCGACAACGTTATAGAAGATTGGAATATCCGCGCCATACAGGTGCGCAATACCGACGGCGCGCTTATAAAGGGCAATAAGATAGGCGGCGTTTTTAAAGGCGGCACAGATAAAAGCGGCGGCAAAAAAATACTCGTAGGCGCGTCGCAAAACGTGAAGGTGCAAGAATAATACAAATCAAAACTCTTAAACAAAAAGCGCGGATATTTTTTATCCGCGCTTTTTATTTTCGATGTGCTGCGCGCAAAATGCGCGCGAGATTTTTTAAGACGCAAAAAATGCCGCGATGTTTTGAGACACTTTTGCAGAAGACGCCGCAAGCGCCTCGTTTGAGCTTTCGCCCTTAAGAACCAGAGTCAGCAATTTTGATTCTTCAAGGCAAAGCGCGTCGTGCGCGGGGTAAAAATTCTCAATCAAAAACAATGCGTAGCGCAGATAACGCATTGCGCCGAAAACTTCGGGAGAAGTTTTTGCGGCAAACCCCTCTTCGGCGTTTATGCCCCAATGCCCGTTTTTTGAAGCGTCGCTCAGGCGCACCACAGAGCGCGCGTCAACGGCTACGCTCTTGCGCTCTAAAATGGCGGCCTTGATGTTTGCAAAATCGCATGAGGGCGCAAAGGCTATCGTATAGGCCGTGCCCAGCTGATCCGTGTTGTGGGCGTCGGAATTTGCGACACAAGCATAACTTATGCCCTGCAAGCCAAGCTCCGCAAGCTTGCCAGCAGCCTGATCTGTACCGTCAAGGTTGCAAAGGCCGTTGACAAGCTCTACCGAGTCAAAATTGCGGCGCGTTAAGAGGGTGTCTTTGACAGAATCGGACACGTTTTGAAACTCATTGCGCTGACGCCAATACGGATGGTTGAAGGTTGCCAAGCCGCCTTGCGCGCGCACAACTTCAAAGGCGGCCTCTGTCTCCGCAACATCGCGGGCGTCTTCCGGCGCGAGATCTTGCGGCAACGTCTTTAAAATTTCGGCGACGCGCGCGTCAAACTTTTCGCGATTTTTGGCAACCCAATCGGTAACGCTTGCCGTCCCCCCGTAATTATGCACATGCACTTGAGATACATGCACTTCTTCGGCGTTGAAAATCTTCATCGATATCGGCACCCCTGCGAGCTTCTTTTGCAAATCCGCAGACGCGTCATAACGCTTGTGGTCAGAAAGCCCCTGGAAATCAAAGCCGAGAGACAGGCACTTTACGGCCATGTCCTCAATAGAGTCGCGCCCGTCCGAATATTTTGAATGCATATGCATATCGCCCTTAAAAGGGCGCAAAATAAACAAGTCTCGCTTTAGGACGTAGACAGGCAAGCGGTCAAACACGGTCTTTGCGCGGGTCTTGCCGTCGTTATAAAACAAAATCATGTATTGGCCTTCTGCGGCAAAAGCGCCTTTTACGGTAAGCTTGCGGCCGTCGACGGCAAATGGGATGTCAAAGGCTTCCGAATTTGGCGATACCTCTTTGCCTATGCGCGCCTTGCCGTCCATAGAGTGCGAGTTTTCGCCGATGCAGGCAAGCCGCAAACCTTTAAGCTTAGACTCGTAAACTTCGGGCAGGGTTATTTGCATTTCAAAGGGTTTGCCTATTTCAAACACGCGCGCCGAGCATTCAAAGCCCTCGCCCTTTTTTGGAAAGTAATCTTTTGAAGACGCCGCCCCCGCCGATTTTAAAGGTTTATCCGCCGCAACCGCTTTGCCGCCTACAGTAACAGCGCCGCCCAGCAACGCGGTTTTTAAAAACGCTTTCCTATCCATATATCATGTCCCCATCGTTGAGTTCGTTGCCCCAAAGCATGAAGCAACCCTCCCACAAAGTCAATGGGGTTTAATAAACAAAAAAAGAACTGAAGATTTTCTCAGTTCTCTTTTTAAACTTTTAATTTGCGCTATGGAGTCATTCGCAAAGCTACAATGTAAAATCTTTTCAGCAATGTAGCCCTGCGCCAATGATATCCCAAAAACGAAAACGCACGCGTATTTGGCGCAATGAATTTGCGCTTCCGACGGGCATTAAAAAGTCGCTTTGGGTGCGGCAGTAGATTAACTGTGTGCGCAATCAAAACGCCTTTTTGCAAACGGAGCATCAAGCCAAAATCATTAGCCAAATTATTCCCACTCGATAGTGGACGGCGGCTTAGATGATATATCCAGACACACGCGGTTTACGCCTTTGACTTCATTGATGATGCGGTTGGAGATTTTGCCGAGAAGCTCATGGGGGATGTGGGCCCAGTCGGCGGTCATGGCGTCGGTGCTTTCTACAATGCGCAAGGCTACGGCGTTGTCGTAGGTGCGTTCGTCACCCATTACGCCGACAGTCTTGATTGGAAGGAATACCGCGAAGGCCTGCCATACTTTGCCGTAGAAGCCGCTTAGGCGCATTTCATCCATGAGGATGGCGTCGGCTTCGCGAAGGACGTCCAGATAGCTTTTCTTGACTTCGCCTACGACCCTTACGCCGAGGCCGGGGCCGGGGAAGGGATGGCGCCATAAGACCTCGTGCGAGAGCCCAAGCTCTTTGCCGAGGGCGCGCACTTCGTCTTTAAAGAGTTCGCGCAGGGGTTCAAGCAGCTTAAGCTTCATGCGCTTGGGCAGGCCGCCGACATTGTGGTGGCTTTTGATGAGAGAAGCGGGGTTGCCGGCAATCGGCACGCTTTCGATTACGTCGGGATACAGGGTGCCCTGCGCCAAAAAGTCTACGTCGCCTATACTTTTAACGGCCTTGTCGAACACTTCTATAAATGTCTTGCCGATAATCTTGCGCTTGCGCTCTGGGTCTGTTACGCCCTTGAGCTTTTTAAGGAAGATGTTTTCGGCGCGCACGGTACGCATGCGCATTTTAAAATTGTTTTTGAAGAGCGTTTCAACCTTTTCGCGCTCATTTTTGCGCAAGAGGCCGTTGTCAACAAAGACACAGGTGAGATTGTCGCCTATGGCCTTGTGTATAAGCGCGGCCGCGACGGAAGAATCCACGCCGCCGCTCAAGCCCAAAATCACTTTTTTATCGCCGACAATGTCGCGTATATTTTGGACGGCGCGGGTTACGTAGTCCGACATTTTCCAATCGCCCTTGCACTTGCAGATGCCGAACAAGAAATTCTTGATGATTTCCATGCCCTGCGGCGTATGCACAACCTCCGGATGAAACTGCATGCCGTAGAAGCTGCGCTTGGCGTCTTCAATAAGGGCATAGGGAGAATTCTCCGTAACGCCTATTGCCTTGAAGCCCTGCGGAAGCTTCTCAAGCCTGTCGCCGTGGGAATTCCAAACTTTTATGGGAGACTGCAAGCCTTTAAGCAGCCTGCCCTGCGCCTTGAAAGAAAGGCTGCCGTGGCCGTATTCGCGCTGAGTGCCGCGCACAACTTCGCCGCCCAGCATTGCGCCCATAAGCTGCAGGCCGTAGCAGATGCCGAGCACGGGCACGCCCATATCAAATATGGCGGGATCGGGACGCGGAGAGCCCTTTGCGGCAACACTGGCAGGGCCGCCCGAGAGTATCACGCCGCATACGCCCTGCGCCTTAAGCTCTGCGGCTTTGGTGTTGAAGGGAAGTATCTCTGAATACACGCTGCATTCGCGGATGCGGCGGGCGATAACCTGCGTATATTGTGAGCCGAAATCGAGTACTGCGATTTTCTGATTCATATAATGGTGTCGTATGCGATTAAAATTTAAGTCTGCCGTTGCGGTATCCGCAGCCGGGGCACTGCGCCGATTCGTCTTCGCCGTGCGAAGTGTAAACGCAGTCGCAGCGCAGGCAGTGGTATGTTTTGCTGCGGGTCAGCCTCTCATACTGGCGCTTGCGGCGCACACCTTCAAGAAACTCAAACACCCCGAATGCCGTCAGGGCGATGAGCATCAGTGCCGCAAAGTATTCGGGGAGGGTGAAGTTCATTTGTGGGCGCTCTCTAAAGCATAAGAGGGCTTGTAAAACGCAAGACGCGCACGGCCTTTATGCGTGCGCGTCTTAAAGTTGCAAAAGGGAAAGTCCTTCCCTTTGAGAAAGAACTATGCCTTGTCGGCGGTTTCCGCCGCAGCCTCGGCGGGGGCAGCCTCTTCGGCGGCCTCTGCCTTTGCAGCCGTCTTTTTAACAGCCTTCTTGGCGGTCTTTTTCTTGGCGACCTTCTTGGCTGCGGGCTTCGTGTAGCCGGCATCGTCGGCTTCGATAAGCTCAATCAAAGCTACGTCGGCACCGTCGCCGTCGCGCTTTACAAGCTTGTAGATGCGGGTGTAGCCGCCGCTGCGCTTGAGGAACTTTGAAGCCTTTTCGGAGAAGAGAAGGTGCACGGCCTCTTCATCGCGTACGCGAGAGAGAGCCTGACGGAAATAATGGAGCTTTTCAGCCTTGTCTTCCGTGGATGCGGCCTTCTTGGCCATGGTTATGATTTTCTCGGCGTAGGGGCGCAAGGCCTTAGCTGCGCTGAGGGTTGTCTTAATCCTGTCGTGGCGGAAAAGAGCCGTGGCAAGTGATGCCATCATTGATTGGCGGTGCTCTTTTTTAACACCCAAGGTGTGACTGTGTTTTTGGTGACGCATTGTAAAAAATATTTAATTGCTTTAATGATTATATGACGCCGGAAGAATCTATCAACCTCTCGTCTATCTTCATGCCGAGCGAAAGGCCGAGCTGCTCCAGCTTGCTCTTGATTTCGTTCAGGGACTTCTTGCCGAAATTCCTGTACTTGAGCATTTCCTGTTCGCTCTTCATTGCGAGTTCGCCGACGGTCGTGATATTGGCGTTGTTGAGGCAGTTTGCCGCGCGCACTGAAAGTTCGATTTCATTGACGCTCATGTTGAGCAGCTTTCTGAGCCTGTTTTGCTCTTCGCTTACTTCCTTGCCTGCGGATTCAAACTCAATCTCCTGTTCGTTGACCTTGTCGAAAAGCTCAATGTGATGCCTTAGTATCACAGCGGCTTCCTTCATGGCTTCGTCGGGGGTGATTCTGCCGTCCGTAGTAACTTCCACCGTGAGGCGGTCAAAGTCCGTCATCTGGCCGACGCGCGTGGCTTCGACGGAGTATTTTACGAGCTGTATGGGGCTGAACAGCGAGTCAACGGCGATTACGCCGATGGGCTGGTCTTCATACTTGTTCTCTTCGGCCTGCTTCCAGCCTCTGCCTACGGAAATTTCAACTTCCGCGACAAAGCGCTTTTTTGAGTCAAGCGTGCAGATAACCTGCTCGGGATTCACAATCTGAATGTCGGCGTCGGCCTGGATGTCGGCGGCGGTAATCGCGCCTTCCTTGTCGACGTCTATCATCAGACGCTTCGCCTCGCGGGTGGCGCTCTTTATCTTGATTTTTTTCAAGTTGAGCACGATGTCCGTCACGTCTTCGACTATGCCGTCAACGCTTTGAAACTCGTGATCGACGCCCTCTATCTTGATAGAGCTGATCGCCGCACCCTCAATTGAACTGAGGAGAACACGACGAAGGGCGTTGCCTATGGTGTGACCGAAACCGGTCTCAAAAGGCTCCGCCACAAATTTTGCGTATGTATCCGAAGCAGACGCCTCTTCTTTGACGAGGCGCTTGGGTAGTTCAAATTTTCCAAGGCGTTTGGCCATTTTATTACTCCGTTTTTTTAGTTAAATTTTAGCGTGAGTAGAATTCTACTATGAGCTGTTCGTTAATGGTCTTGTCCATCTCATCGCGGATGGGCAGGCGGCTGACGGTGCCCTTGAAGGCTTCGTCGGCGCGCTCAAGCCACGCGGGAACGCTGCGTGCCTGAGAGTCTTCCAAGCTGCGCTGCGCAAGCTGGCGCGAGCGGCTTTTTTCGCTTACTTCAACCACGTCGCCGGGGTTGCAAGAAAAGCTGGGTATGTCAACCTTCTTGCCGTTTACGAGCATATGGCCGTGCGTCACAAGCTGACGGGCCGCCGCGCGGGTGCGGGCAAAACCGAGAGCGTAGACGACGTTGTCCAAACGGGTTTCAAGAAAACGCATGAAAGTTTCGCCGGTGATGCCGGGTATTCTTTTTGCGCGTTCAAAAGTTAAGCGGAACTGCTTTTCGGTCAAGCCGTACATGAAACGCAGCTTCTGCTTTTCATTAAGGCCCGTAGAATAGTCGGTAACGCGCCTGCGAAGACGCGGACCGTGCTGACCGGGCAAATAGGGCTTATGCTGCATGGCTTTCTTCTCGGGGAAGATAGCCTGGCCGAAGCGGCGGTTTAAACGGGTTGTTGCTCCTGTATAGCGGGACATTTAAAATTCTCCTGATTAAGTGTTATACTCTCCTGCGCTTGGGCGGACGGCAGCCGTTGTGGGGAACGGGGGTGACGTCTATTATGGAAGACACCACGAAGCCGAGCGCCTGAAGCGCGCGGATTGCGGAGTCGCGACCCATACCGGGTCCGCGAACCTTAACGGCTACTTCCTTCATGCCGTGGCTCATTGCAACTTTGCCCGCGTCTTGGGTGACGACCTGGGCTGCGTAAGCGGTGCTCTTGCGCGAACCGCGGAAGCTCATCTTGCCGGCGCTTGACCAGCTGATTATGTTGCCGTTTTGGTCTGAAAAAGACACCTTGGTGTTGTTGAAGGTGGCATTGATGTTGCAGATGCCCGAGTGGACATTCTTGCTGCCTTTTGCCTTCCTTATCTTAATCTCGCCGATTTCTTCTGAAAGGAGGTCTTTCGCGCTGGGCTGAGAGGGCTTTACTTCTTCTGCTGCGGGTGCCGCAACGGGCGCGCCCGCCTGGGTTTCAAGTTCTTTTTTATCTTCGCTCATTTGTTTCCTGAATTTTTACAGTTAAGCATTAGGCCTTCTTGGAGACTACGCCGACCGTCTTGCGGGCGCCCTTGCGGGTGCGGGCATTGGTGCTGGTGCGCTGTCCGCGTACCGGCAGACCCTTTGCGTGGCGGCTGCCGCGGTAGCACTTGATGGCCGTGAGGCGCTTCAAGTTGCCCGTGACTTCGCGTCTGAGGTCGCCTTCAAGCTTGAACTGCTTTTCGGACACGAAATTCATAATCTTATTGATATGTTCTTCCGTGAGCTCGTTTGCGCGCATGGCTTCGGGAATACCCACCGCTTCGCAAATTAATTTGGCGCGGGTGGGGCCTATTCCGTATATGTACCTGAGCGCGAATTCTACGCGCTTGTTGTTGGGAATGTCTACTCCGAGTAATCGTGGCATGTTATTTTAGTTGTTGAAAAGGGATTTACTATGAAGATTTTTTCGCGTTTGAAAAGTCTTTTTTTGGAATTGTTAAAACTTCCGGTTCCGAAGAGGTCACGAGAACGGTGTGTTCGACGTGGCAACTCGGCTTTCCGTCAGCCGTGCGCACAGTCCAGCCGTCGTCTTCAACGACGATACGCGGACTGCCAAAGGTCGTCATCGGTTCTATGGCTATGGTCATTCCGGGGCGTAAAATCGGCCCCGAACCGGCCTTGCCGTAGTTTGGCACCTGGGGTTCTTCGTGCATGTTGCGCCCGACGCCGTGCCCCGTGAATTCCTTCACGATGCCGTAGCCTCTAGACTCAACGTATGACTGCACCGCGTGGGAGATATCCCCCACCCTGTTGCCCGCAAGCGCCGCGGCGATGCCCGCCTGCAACGCTTCTTCTGTGGCTTTTACGAACTCCGCCAAAGCGGGCTCGACATTGCCTATAAGAACCGTCCGGGTATTGTCGCCGACGTAACCTTGATAAACGACGCTGACATCCATACTGACGATGTCGCCGGACTTTAATAGCCTTTCGGGCCTACCTATTCCGTGGATAACCTCGTCGTTGACTGAGATGCAAACATAACCCGGAAACCTTAAATCGCCCGCCTTGTATTTATAACACGCACTCCTACAGGAGTATTCTGCCATAATTGCCTTGGCCGCCTGATCCAATGTCCAGGTGGATACGCCGACACGTGCCATTTCGCAGAGTCTGTCTAGCACGTTTGCGGCGATCACGCATGCTTGACGCATGATACGCAATTCCTTTTCGGATTTTATCGGTATCATACGCCGCGCGCCGTTTGTTTGTTGATTGATGCTTTGAAAGAACGAGTATTGAACATAAATTTATCAGAGCGGGCTCCAAGTGCGAATCGCCCATGCGGCTATGCCGACGATGAGGATTGCCAGAAGCGGCGTCCACAACGCCCACAGCGACTTTAACTGGCGCGTATCGAGAAGCTGCTTTGCTTCGCCGACGCTCCTGCCGCGTATTCTGCCCTTTTTGAGGAAGCCGTCGTAATGGCGCTGCAAGAGATAGGTTTCAACCTGCCTCATGGTGTCCAAAGCCACGCCGACTGCGATAAGAGCGCCCGTGCCGCCGAAGAAGTGGGCGATTTTCGGGGGAATGTTCCAGTAGCCCATCATTATGCTGGGCAAGAGGGCTATGCCCACGAGGAATATCGAACCCGCCAAAGTGAGGCGCGTCATTACGAAGTCTAAAAATTTCGCGGTGGCTTCACCGGGGCGTACGCCAGGGATATAGCCGCCGTAGCGCTTGAGGTCGTCGGCTATCTGAAGGGGTTTGAACATGATGGAAACCCAGAAATAGCTGAAGACGAAAATCAGCATACCGTAAAGGAAGTTATACCAAAACGAGCTGAGCTGGAAATTGAAGAAAGATGCGAGTATTTGGTTGGGGAACATCAAAATCGCGCTTGCAAAAATGATCGGCATGACGCCCGCGTAATTGATTTTAAGGGGAAGGTAAGAGCTCTGCCCACCCATTATTTTGCGGCCGACAACACGCTTTGCGTATTGAACCGGAATTTTGCGAACCGCCTGTATGACTGCGATGATTGCCGCGGTAACCGCGAGCAAGAGCGCAAGCATCATAACCGCTTGGGGTATGCCCATCGCGCTGCCTTCTGCGCCGACCGCGCGGTCAAACAAAAGCGCGTAAGCCTGAGAAACCGCCCCGGGCAAGTCCGCAATAATGCCGACTGCTATGATGAGCGATATACCGTTTCCTATGCCCCTTTGGGTGATTTGCTCGCCGAGCCACATGAGTATCATGCAACCCGTAACCAAAAGCACCACGCTGATTATGCAAAAAATCGGAATGTTTGACGCAACCACGATAGAGCCGTATTGCGCCTGATTGAAGCCCTGAAATATCGTTTCGGGCTTCCAAACAAACGCGTAAACCATCATGGCCGACTGTATGAGGGCGATAAGTATGGTAAGATAGCGCGTATACTGCGCAATCTTCTGCCTGCCTATCTCACCTTCTTGCATGAGGCGCGCAAGGGACGGAACAACCGCACCCATAAGCTGCAATATGATGGATGCGCTTATGTAAGGCATGATGCCAAGCGCAAAGAGCGCGCCCTGCATCATGGCGCCGCCCGTAAACATATTGTACAGACCTATGAGGCCGCCGCCTGTCGTACTTGCCGCAGCATAGTAGGCTTGCAGCGGCGCAGGGTCTATCCCCGGCAAGGGGATGCCCGCGCCCACGCGAGCGATAAAAATAAGCCCCAGCGTCAGCATTATGCGCTGGCGCAGTTCGGGGATTTTAAAGCAATTTGTAAACGCGGCAAACATTTTACCCGCCTTATTACTCAGCCTTGTTTAGGACAGTCGTACCGCCTGCGGCGGCAATTTTCTTTGCCGCGCTTTCGGAAAACTTGTCCGCCTTGACGCTAATCTTCTTTGTAAGTTTGCCCTGACCGAGTATCTTTACAAGACGGTCGGAAGAGCGCACGAGACCGGCCTTAACGAGGTCGTCGCGAGAGATTTCGTCCATGCCGAGCGCTTCAAGACAGCCTACGTTCACAACCGCGTATTGAACGTGGAACTTGGCGTTGTTGAAGCCGCGATGCGGGAGTGTCCTGTAAAGGGGCATCTGGCCGCCTTCAAAGCCGGGACGAACGCCGCCGCCGCTGCGGGCCTTCATGCCCTTATTGCCGCGACCCGAGGTTTTGCCGTGGCCGCTGCCTTCGCCGCAACCCAAGCGCTTGCTTGAATGCTTTGCCCCCTTGGGGTTTGAAAGAGTGTGCAATTTCATTTTTGCTTATTCCTTATTAGAGGGACTTGCCCCTCAATTTGTTGATGGTAGCCGCAGTGCGGAGCTTGCCGAGTGCAACGAGGGTGGCGTTAACCATAGCCGCGTCGTTGTTTGAGCCGAGGGATTTGCTGAGAACGTCCTTGACGCCGACAGCTTCCAAAACCGCGCGCACGCCGCCGCCTGCAATAACGCCGGTACCGGGGCTTGCGGGGCGCAGCATAACCATGCCGCCGTCAAATTCGCCCGTGACTTCGTGCGGGATGGTCTGATCCTTGATGCTCACGCTGCCCATGTGGGCGCGGGCTCTTTCGCTGGCCTTCTTGATTGCGTCGGGCACTTCTTTGGCTTTGCCGTAACCTACGCCCACTTTGCCAGCGCCGTCGCCGATTACTACGAGCGCCGCAAAGCTGAAGCGGCGGCCGCCCTTCACGACTTTTGCGCAGCGGTTGATGTGGACTACTTTTTCGATGAGTTCCGGGCCGGAATTTTCTTCGAGCTTTTGTTTTCTGAATTCTCTACTCATTTTATGATAAAGTTAGAAGTTGATTCCGGTTGCGCGGACGGCTTCCGCAAAAATCTTGACGCAGCCGTGATATTGGCGGGGACCGCGGTCAAGAACGACGGCGGTTATGCCGGCTGTCTTGAGCTTTTCGCCTATCTTGGTGCCCAAAAGCGTAGCGCCCTCGCCGTTTGCGAGAACCTTTGCGCCGCCGAGCTCCTTGCTGAGTGACGTGAGGGAAACAAGCGTCTTGCCGACGTAGTCGTTAATGGCTTGTGCGTAAATATGCTTGTTGGTGAAGCAGACGGAGAGGCGGGGCCTTTCGGCGGTGCCGCTTACCTTAGAGCGCACGCGCCAGCGGCGCTTCTGCTGCAAATCCAATTTCTTTTCGAGTTTCATTTTAAAATGCTCTTTCTTAGTTTAAGTTAAACCGCATTAAGCAGTCTTCTTGCCTTCCTTGCGACGTACAAATTCTCCGCGAATTCTGACGCCCTTGCCCTTGTAGGGTTCTACAGGGTAGAAGTGCTTGATGTCTGCGGCCACTTGACCGACCATGTGTTTGCTTGCGCCCGTCACCGTGAGCAGGGGGCTCTTGTCGGGGGTTTCGCCGATTACAAGCGTCACGCCTTCGGGAATGACGTAGCAGCAGGGGTGTGCGTAACCCAGAGCGAGCGTGAGGTTTTTACCCTTAAGCTCTGCCTTGAAGCCGACGCCCTTGATTTCCAAAACTTTCTGGTAGCCGTCCGTTACGCCGGCGACCATGCTGCTTATAATGCTGCGTGCCGTGCCGTACATGGCGTCCGCAAAACGCGAATTGTTTGCGGGAGCCACATGGACGGTGGTGCCGTCCAAGCTGATTTTGGCGGCCTGGTTGAAAGTCTGTGTGAGTTTGCCCTTGGGGCCTTCAACGTTAACGGTGTTGCCGTTTACGGAGACCTTTACGCCCGCGGGGACATTTATCGGAAGTTTACCTATTCTACTCATGATTATTAGCCCTTATGCTTATTACCATACTTTGCAGATAAGCTCGCCGCCGGCTTTCTTAGCGCGGCAGTCCGCATCTTTGAGTATGCCCTGCGAGGTTGTGAGTATTGATATGCCCATGCCGCCGATAACGCGCGGAATGTCGCGATATTGGAAATAGAGGCGGCGGCCGGGTTTGCTGATGCGTTCGATTTCAGTCACGGCGGGTATGCCGTCTACGTATCTGAGCGTAACAACCACCTTCTTCTCCGCGGGTTTTTCACCGACGATTTCAACGCCGTTGATGTAACCCTCGTCCTTGAGGATGTTTGCAATGCCTTCGCGAACCTTTGAGTAGGATGCCTGACAAGTTTCCTTGCCGGCGCGTGAAGCGTTGCGTATGATAGTTATAAAGTCACCTATGCTGTCGTGCGATGCCATGTTGTGCTGTCCTTTCCTTTACCAGGAGGCTTTGGTTATGCCGGGAAGCTTGCCGTCGCTTGCGAGCTCGCGGAATGTTATACGGGATAGGCCGAACTTACGTATATAAGCCCTTGCCCTGCCGGTGATGGAGCAGCGGTTGCGGACGCGAACCTTTGAAGAGTTGCGCGGCAGCTTGGCCATAGCCCTTGTCGCCTGGAAGAATTCTTCGTCGGTAGACTTGGGGTTGGAAATTACTTTTTTAAGTTCCGCCCTCTTGGTTGCGTATTTTGCAACCAGCTTCTGGCGCTTCAAATTGCGCTCTATGGATGATTTCTTTGCCATGGTATTGTCCTACTTCTGTGCTGCTGCTTGGCTTGAAGACTTGCGGAAAGGCACGCCCAAAAGCTTTAAGAGCTCCCTGCCGGCTTCGTCGGTTTTTGCGGTTGTAACGATAGTGATGTCCATGCCCAAATTTTTACGATTGGGGTCGACGGTCACTTCGGGGAAAATTGTGTGGTCGGCGATGCCGTAGTTGTAGTTGCCGTTGCCGTCAAGCTTGGTGCTTACGCCGCGAAAGTCGCGGATAGAGGGCAAAACGACCGCAATGAACTTGTAGAAGAAATCCCACATGCGCGCGCCGCGCAACGTCACTTTGACGCCGTTGGGCTGACCTTCGCGGAGCTTGAAGTTTGCAATGCTCTTGCGGGCTTTTGTAACAACGGGCTGCTGACCCGTAATCTTGGTTATTTCCTTCACGACTTCCTGAACCCATTCCTTCGAGTTCTCGCTGCGTATGCCCGAGCTGATTACAATCTTCTCGAGAGTAGGCACTTCGTGGGGATTTTCGCATCCGAGAGTTTTCTTAAGCTCGGCAACGACCTTATCCTGATATATTTTCTTTAGTGCAGGTATGCTCATTTTTTCTGTTCTTTCGTCTCCGCTTACGCCTTGGACTTTTTAGAGTCAAAGCGCCCGGCCGACATTACGTTTGATATGTGAATGGAGCTTTCGCGCTCGGTTATAGAGCCTTCGGGATTCTTGTCGCTCTTGCGCTCATGGTGCTTGCGTATGTTTACGCCTTCAATGAGCACGCGCTCTGTCTTGGGGAACACCGCGAGGATTTTACCGCGCTTGCCCTTGTCCGAACCCGAAATTACGACGACTTCTTCGCCTTTTTTGATGGAATTATTACTCATGTTAGAGGACCTCCGGTGCCAGTGACACGATTTTCATGTAGTTTTTTGCGCGCAATTCGCGTGCGACGGGTCCGAAAATACGGGTGCCGCGCGGGTTGCCGTTGTTGTCGAGGATAACGCAAGCGTTTGAGTCAAAGCGCAAGTACGAACCGTCCGTCCTGCGTATGGCAGCTCTTGTGCGAACTATAACCGCCTTGGCGACGGTGCCCTTCTTGACCGACGCATCGGGCGTCGAACTCTTTACGGCGACGACGATAACGTCACCCACTTCGGCAAAGCGCTTGGGCTGGCCTAGGCGGCGTATCATCATCACTTCTTTGGCGCCGGTGTTATCGGCGACAACCAAATTTGTCTGCATCTGTATCATAGATATGTGCCTCTCCTGTTATTCGGCGACTACGGGTGCCTTTTCGATTATGCGGACAACGCGGAAGCGCTTCAGCTTGCTGACGGGACGGGTTTCCATAACCTCTATCTTGTCGCCGAGCCTGCACTCGTTATTTTCGTCGTGCGCGTGCAATACGGTCTTGCGGCGGATTTCCTTGTGGTACTGCGGATGCGGAACCTTGTAGAAATAGGTGACCTTAATGCTCTTGTCGCCCGAGCGGGAAGTAACTACCCCCGTCAGGGTCTTGCGCGATTTTCTCTGATTTTCTGACATTGTAATTGCCTTTCGATTAGCTGTTGCGCTTTTGCTCTTTTATGGTTTCAAAACGGGCAATGTCGCGGCGTATCGCTCTTATGCGACCCGTGTTTTCGACCTGTCCGGTGCCCTTGCGTATATTGAGGTTCAAGAGCTCGTCGCGCATATCGCGCAGCTTCTTGGCCAATTCGTCTATTGAAAGTTCTCTTATTTCCTTAGCTTTCATGTGCGTGCCTTCGATTTTACAGTGATTCTACGCCTTCGCGTACTAAGAAGCGGCACTGGAACGGCAACTTGCCGTCTGCCAAGCGCATCGCTTCGCGGGCGAGACTTTCCGGAACGCCGCCTATTTCAAACAGGATGGCACCGGGTTTAATTATTGCGCACCAGAATTCTACTGCGCCCTTGCCCTTACCCATGCGGGTTTCGGCGGGCTTCTTGGTCACGCTCTTTTGGGGAAATACCCTCATCCACATTTTGCCCTTGCGCTTCAGATGCCTGTTGATGGCGACGCGTGCGGCTTCAAGCTGAGCCGAAGTGCACTTGCCGCGGACGAGCGCCTGAATTGCGAAGTCGCCGAATGCGATTGTGGAACCGCCCTTTGCGTTGCCGCGGTTGCGGCCCTTGTGCATTTTGCGGTATTTTGTCCTTGTGGGAAGAATGTTTGCCATTGTGTAAGCTCCTTAATCGGAAATTAGATAGCGTCTTCTGACTTTAGGCACAACCAGCATTTTACGCCGATTTTCCCGTAGAGGGTGTGCGCTTCGGTGAAGCCGTAGTCGATGTTTTCGCGGAGGGTGTGCAGCGGTATTCTGCCCTTCCTCTGCCATTCGGTGCGTGCGATTTCCGCGCCGCCGAGACGGCCGGATACCTGAATCTTGATGCCTTCTGCGCCCATGGCCATAGAGGTTGTCATGGCCTTTTTCATTGCGCGGCGGAAAGATATGCGCCTTTCGAGCTGGAGAGCGACGCTCTCTGCCACGAGGAACGCCACTAAGTCGGGCTTCTTGACTTCTTGGATGTCTACGAGCACGTCCTTGCCGATAAGCTTGGCGAGGCTGGCCTTGAGTGCTTCAAGCGAAGCGCCCTTAGGTCCGATGATAACGCCCGGACGCGCCGTGAAAATCTTGATGCGAATGCGCGTGCCCGCTCTTTCGATGAAGATGCGCGGAACGGAAGCCGCTTTAAGCTTCTCGCGGAGAAACTCGCGTATTCTATAGTCTTCATTTACGCATTTGGCATAGTCCGCCTTGATTGCGTACCAGCGCGAATCCCAGTCGCGACGGACTGCAAGACGGAAACCTCTCGGATTTACTTTATGTCCCATAATTTATTTCTCCAAACTATTTTTCGTCGCTCAGGACTATTGTTATATGGCTCGTCCTCTTCCTGATGGGATGAGCGCTGCCCCTTGCGACGGGACGGAAACGCCTGAAGGCGATGCCCTGGTCGACCGTGGCGGTCGTTATTGTGAGATTGGCGGCAGCGAGGCCGTTGTTGTTTTCTGCGTTCGCGATGGCGCTTGCAAGCGTCTTTGCGACGAGCTTCGCGCTCTTGCGCGGAACGAGTTTGAGCGTTTCGAGCGCCGTGGCCGCATTCAAGCCCCTGAGGTTTTTCGTTATCTCGCGCACTTTCTTGTCAGACATGCGCGCAAACTTTGTTAAAGCCTTAACTTCCATGTTGGTTAACTTTGTTAAATTGATTGTCTTGTTATTTGAGGATACGCCGCGTCGCCGGGCTTTGCTTCGGTTTGTCCGAGGCCGAGCGCCACAGAGCGCCCGCCCTTGGTTTCAAACACCAAAATACCGCCGACTTTTTGATTGCCCCTGTAAAGGTCGCAAAGCGCACCTATGCGCATTGCCCCCGCGGGAGACTCAAGGACTATGAGCTTTGCGGGTGAGGAAGAGTCTATTAAGACGACTTCCGCCGCGGCAGCCCCGCCCAATGAACCGTTCTGCGACCAAAGCGGCGCGGAGGCAAAGCATTGGGCGGCCGCCGCAAGCATTGCTGCGGTTGCCGTCAAAAATATCGCTTTGCCGTGCCTCGCCATAGGGGTTACCTTACTGAGCGGCCTTCTTTGTGTGCGGCTGATGCCCCTTGAAGTAGCGCGTAGGCGCGAACTCGCCGAGCTTGTGGCCGACCATATTTTCAGTCACATAAACGGGAAGGAATTTCCTGCCGTTGTGGACGTTGAAGTTTAAACCGATAAAGTCCGGAGTGATTACCGAACGCCTCGACCAAGTCTGAATGGGCTTGTGCGATTCTGTCTTGTGCGCTCCGTCGATCTTGTCCTGAAGACTCGGATCGATAAAGGGGCCTTTTTTAATTGAACGTGCCATTTGGTTTACTTCCTCTTAAGTTTTTTGCCGTTGCGCCTGAGCAGTATGGCGGAATTGGTGGTCTTGCTCCTGGAGCGGGTCGGGTAGCCCTTGGAGAGCTGGCCCCAAGGCGATACGGGATGACCGCCGCCGCTCGTGCGGCCTTCGCCGCCGCCCATCGGATGGTCAACAGGGTTCATGGCCACACCGCGAACGCGGGGGCGCCTGCCCAGCCAGCGATTGCGGCCGGCCTTGCCGAGGCTTTGGTTTGAATGTTCATGGTTGCCGACTACGCCGATAACGGCGCGGCATTCGGCGTTCACCGTGCGGATTTCGCCGCTGGGAAGCTTAAGGGTTGCCTTGTCGCCTTCAATACCTACGAGCTGTGCGCCTACACCCGCACCGCGGGCGAGCTGCGCGCCCTTGCCGGGCAAAAGCTCTACAGAGTGAAGTTTCATGGCCGGGGGCACAAACTTGAGCGGCAGACAAAGACCTACGGGGAATTCTCCCTGGGGTTTGTTGACCGACAAAATCTTGTCGCCCTTCTTGAGGCCGAGAGGCGCTATGATGTAGCGCTTTTCGCCGCCTTCGTACTGGACGAGGGCGATATTGGCCGAACGATAGGGGTCGTACTCTATCGCTGTCACTACAGCGGGCACATCGATGATGTCGCGCTTAAAGTCAATGCGGCGATAAAGCTTCTTGTGGCCGCCGCCCCTCCTGCGAGAGGTGATTCTGCCGTAGCAGTTGCGGCCTTTTGACTGGTGTATGCTCTCCGTCAAAGAACGTTCCGGACGCTTTTTGTCCACATCGTGGGCAATGATCGCGGTGTATCTTTGCGTGGGAGTCAAGGGTCTCTTCTTGATGATAGCCATTGTAAAATGTCTCCTGATTATACGAGTTGGATGCTTTCGCCGGCCTTTACGGTGACGATGGCCTTCTTCATCTTGCCCTTGATACCCGGCTTTGCGCGGGCCAAGCGGGTGGCCTTAACCTTGCCCTTGGCGTTGATGATGTTGATGCGCTCCACCTTTACCTTGAAGAGCTTTTCTACGGCCTGCTTGATTTCGGGTGCGCGTGCGTCGTCGGCCACTTCAAAGGTGTATTGGTTGGCGTTTGCCTGCAAATTCGCGGCCTTTTCGGTAACGCGGTATGCTTTCAAAATGTCTCTAGACATGTGTGGGTCTCCTTACTTTGCGAGGCGCGAGAGCACCGTGTTGAGAGCGTTTTCGCTCAGGATTATGCGGTGGAACTTTACGAGATCCAACGCGTTGAGAGCCGCCGCTTCGCAGAAGAACACGCGCTCGATATTGCGCCCTGCGAGGATTACGTCATCGGCGAACGCGTCGTCGACTATGAGAACCTTGCCCTTGGGCTGTATTTTCGAGAAAACCGCGTTAAGCTCCTTAGTCTTGGCCGCAGAAACCGCAAACTTCTCAATGAGAACTATGCCGTTTTCGGAAACCTTGTCAAAGAGAGCGCGCTTAAATGCGAGCAACCTTGCCTTGCGGTTGATCTTGAGCGACCAGTCGCGGGGTTGGGGGCCGAACACAACGGCACCGCCGCGATGTATCACGCTCTTTAGGGTACCGTGGCGGGAACGACCGCCGCCCTTTTGCTTGAAAGGCTTTTTGCAAGTGCCGCTTACTTCGCCGTAATCGAGCGTCGAAGCGTTGCCCTGTCTTTCGTTTGCCTGATAGGCTACGATGGTTTCTTTGAGAGCAAAGAGACCCTTGTCGCCTTCGAAAGTCGGAATTTCAAATTCTTTTTCGGCGAAGCTGCCGCCGTCCGCTTTGTAAACTTTAAGTTTCATATTGCGCAGAGTCCTGAACTATTTGGATTTCTTGGCGGTGCGGACCAAAACCGTATCGCCCTTGGCGCCGGGGAGGCTGCCCTTTATTAATATGATATTCTTCTCGGGAAGAATCTTGACTATTTCGAGGTTCTGCGTAGTGCGGCGAACCTGGCCCATGTGTCCGGGCATTTTCCTGCCCTTGTAAACGTGGCCGGGGGTCTGGCGGCAACCGACAGAACCGGGTCTGCGGTGCATCATGTGACCGTGTGTTTCGGGCTGGCCGTCAAAGTTGTAGCGGCGCATAACGCCCTGGAAGCCCTTACCCTTCGTGGTGCCGATGATGTCAATCTTCTGGCCTTCCGCGAATTTTTCGACGGTCAACACGTCGCCGACCTTATATTCGGAAGAAGCGTCGGTACGAAATTCGACAAGCTCCGTTACGGGCGAAACGCCCGCCTTTTTTAGATGCCCGAGCTCGGCCTTTGTCATGCGAGATTCTTTCTGCGCACCGAAGCCGATTTGTACGGCTTCATAACCGTCGCTCTGAGCAGTTTTGATTTGCGTAACGGGGCACGGTCCTGCTTCTACAACAGTTACCGCAACGAGTGAATTATCCCCGTTGAAAATTTGGGTCATACCCAATTTTTTTCCAATCAGTACTAGGCTCATATGCTAAGCGGCAGGTGGAAACGTCTGTTCAACGGAACTTTCGCGCCTTTTAGACCTGCTTTAGTCGTTAATATTGTTAGTGGATTTCTTTCTATATTTAAGAAAAGTGCAAAATAGTGTTTTTATTACCCATGTTGTCAACGAATTTTTTGTAAATTTTTTAAAAAACTTTTATTTGGGCATAAAAAACTTGCGCATTTGCCCCCACAGCCTGCAAAAAAAATTATTTAAACTTGCGGCAATGTTTGAGTTTAAGACGATCCGCGCGCATTCGCCACGCAGACCTGTTTTGCCGCGCGCGGCAAAACGCTTATTTCGGCAATCCGCGTAAACCCTTGGAGATTTAGGGATAAATTCTCGTAGAAATCTTCTCCCCAATCAAGAAATTTGTCGAAAAATCGATATCAAAAAAAAAGCCCGCAAAATGCGGGCAAATTTTTTGAAATATTTAAAAGCGGCGCTCGGTTGCGCCCAAAGCGGCGCAAATGGCGGTTTGGGGGCAAATCTTAACCGCCGCCTTTTTGGTTTTTGCACTCGTTAATGCGGCGCTCGTATATGCCTATATAGCGCGCCTTCATGTCGTCAAAGCCGGAAGCCACCTTTAAAGACTTAAGCGCGCCCATCTCTTGCACGAGCAACCTTTCAAAATCTATAAAAAACAGCCTAATCTTGTTGCGCGCGCCGCCGTAAGTATTCAAATTGCGCGCGCCGCTCAAAAAGCGCGTGGCAATTCTGTTAAAGTCCGGATGGGCGTTTGCGGCGCCAAAAACCTTATCGCCGCGCAAAAAATCGTTGGCATCGGCAAAAAAAGCGTTGTAGACGTCAAGCTTCACGGAGTAAGAGTCCAAAAGTTGACGCTGCCTGCTCAATTCATCCTGGGAAACGGCCTCCCAAGCTTTTACGGTGTCAAAGCGCTGGCCGAAATAGCGCAGTTCTTCTTTGATTGCGGAAGTATTGTTTTTCATACCGCCTTCGACGATAGGGTCATCCTTATTCATTTTTTGAACGTGCGAAAGAACGCCTACTACCTTGCCGCTTGCTATATGATACATGGGACTGCCGCTGTTGCCCCTGTAAATTGCGCAGTCGGTCTCGACAAGCTTGGGGCCTATGCCGACAATTTTGCCGAAAGCCGGCAGCATTGTGCCCGAGTTATTGCTGTTGCCGCATACTATTATTTCATCGGAATTGTTTGCGACCTTGCGTATGTCTTCCGGAAATTCAAGCGTTACACAACCGTCTGGCAGAGTTGCGGGGATTATTACAATGTCATAGCCGTTTGCCATAAACAGCTTGTTAGACACCTGGACATCGTCGCCGTTAAGCGTCCTTATTTGCGGAACTTTGCAAGCGCTGATTACATGAAAATTAGTAACCACAAAAGTTTTGTCTTTGATTTTTGCAAAGAAGCCCGTTGCGCCGCCCGTATCGTCGGTGATTGTGACAAGCGCGCTTTCAAGCTCTTTGGGCAGAGTTTTTGCGGATTTGTTTTTTGAAGAAGCGCCCTCGCTCTTGCCCTCTTCTTTTGCGGATGTTTCTTTAGAGTCTTTGGCGGACTTTTCGTCATTGCCCGATTTTGGGTCTGCTTCAAGCTTCGGCGCGTCTGATTTGCCGGAGTCGTCCGTCTGCGGGGCGGCCTCTGCCTTTGGGACGGCGTCATTTTGAGGGGCAGCCTTGCCCGCGTAGCCATCGTCGGCACGCGCGCAAATCGCGCTTAAAAAAAATGCGCAAACAGTAATCAACTTTAATCGCATAGTAATTTTTTTAAAAATTATGCATAATAGTTCAACATTAAAATAGTGTTAACGTCATTTTAAAATAAGCGCTTGCAAATGCGCCCGGCGAGAATAAGTAAAGCGATACTTTACCTTATTTTTGCAGCGTCTCAAAGTTAGCGATTGCCTCATAGGTGCGCAACGCTCTGGGGTATAGGCGCACCGCCCTTACGCCTTCGCCGAGTATCGGCATAAGCGGTTTTTTGGGCGCGCCAAGCCCGTAGGATATGCGTTCCCAACCCTTGCTTTTGTAAAAACCGCCGTCGTTAAAATCTCCGTTTGAAATTATTGTCGCAATGCGCGCCAAGCCGTCAAAAGTAAGCACAAGGTGGTTAAGCCCGGCCTTCAGCGCGCCTACGTCGGTCGAGAATTCAAAATACTCGCGCGTCATGTAAAGGCATATTTTTGCGGAGCCCGCTTCCGCAAGCTCAACCCACAGCCCTTCTGAATCGGCATTGCGGGAGTCAAAAATCAACTTGCCGCCCTTTTGCAAATCGGCGGGGCTTAAATTAAATTCAAGCTCTAGGCTAAAGCCGCCCGTTCGCAAATCGGGCAAGACAAGCTCTTGCGGAGAGTCTGCCGGAGCCGCAAACACGGCTTCGGCGCGCACGTTCTTATTTTTGCCATCAATGCCCGCCCATATCCCGTCAAACAAAGACCTGTCGGGCTTGTGTATGCGCGCGCTGGATTTTTGGGTTTCCGTAAACCAATAGTTTTCGCCGTCGTCGATAAAGTCGGGGTAGCTGAAACGCCCCGTCTCAAAAGAAAAATCATCGGGGTCGTAAAGCAGAATTTCGGGCTGGCTCCAAATAATCTTTCCGTCTTTTTCTATGCCGCCCGCAATCCATGCAGGATTGCGGTTTGCAAAGCCGCCCATGCCCAAAACAGAGTGGTTGTGAAACCATAAAAGATAGCGACCGCTTGTAGTTTTGTAAAGCTTTGGGCAGGCGCGCGGATTTTTTATTTTGCCGCCGTCGGCATAGCGGACGGGCTCGGGCAAATCCCAAGTTTTGCCGCCGTCGCGACTGTATGAAGAGCCCATGAAACCCATACGCGTGCGATACACGCAATATAGCCCTCCGGAATTAAGCCCGACCATGTTGTGCTCTTCCTGCACAGAGCCGAATTCTGGGTTGCGTATGCCCTTTTGCCCCTCGGGCAACATAACCCAGTTGAGCTTTTCCGGGTTCTTTTCGGTGTCAATGTTGTCGCACTTAAACAGCCAGCCTTCGCCCATCTCAAGCATGTAGCGCCCAAGTTTTGAAAAAGACATGTAGAAGCTGCCGTCGTGATTTACGGGTTTGTCTATGCCCCAAAATATCTGCACCAAGCCTTCCCAGTCGTTGGTTTTGTCACATTCTGTAAGGCGCACGGGCAGGCGGCAGCGATCGCTCCAAGTGCGGCCAAAGTCGTCAGAGTAACGATAGCAATACCAACCCAGCATATCGTTGCGGATATTGCGGTTGTTAAGTTTGCGTATGTTTTGCCCGTTGTAAGAGTAGAAAACGTAAATGCGGCCGTAAGGCGTAATATAAGGCGTAGCCCAAGAGGCCGCAGGACCCGTCGGCGACTCTATCTGTATGGGCGCACCCCAAGTCTGCCCCTTGTCTTTTGAGACGGCGCAGACTATGTGCTGCCCCGTGCCGCCCTCTCTGCCGCGTGCAGTCGTATAGACGCAGAAGAACGAGCCGTCGGGCAGTATGAGCATATATGGCTGGTCTACATAGCCGTTTGCGATGATGGAACTGCCGTTTTTTAAGTATCTGAAATCTTTGCGCAGCGCCTCAGCGCGGCCGTCGCTGTGCGCTTCTTGCGCATAGACTCCAAACGCCGTCCAAAAAAACGCCGCAAAGGCAAGAAGCCTTAAAAAAATCCCCTTTATCATATGTGGGTTAAATAGCGAAAAGCGCACAATTTGTAAAGCCTTAAGAAACCGCTGCAATGCGGGGGCCTCATTCGCCGCGAGGCAATCCCGTGCCCCAGTCGGGATTGGGCGCGTCCGACATTTCAAACTCCAAAAGCGCGCCGTCGGCGATTTTCTCATGCGGCAATAAAAACGAATTTCGGATTTCGCCGTTTATTTTAAGGCTTTTCACATATTTATTTTTTGAGGATGCGCCGGGGGCTTTTATTTCTATGACGGCGCCGTTTTTAAGTTTGATGCGCGCTCTTTCAAAAAACGGCGTGCCGATAACATAAGCCCCGCCGCCCACATTGACGGGGTAAAACCCCAGTTGCGAGAAAACCGCAAAAGCGCCGAAAGCGCCGCCGTCTTCGTCGCCCGGTATGCCCATCAAATCATTTCTGAACCAAGTATCCAAGAGCATCCTTACGGCGCGTTGGGTTTTCCAGGGCTTGCCCGCAAAGCAATACAGGTACGGAATGCGCATTGCGGGTTCATTGGCCATGGAATAAAGGCCGACATTACCCGTATGGTCGGGCGCGCTTCTGTAATAGCTATACTTGGGTTTGGGCAGAGAATTCGCAAACATATCGTCCAAATTTTTCTCTGCGGCGGCAGCGCCGCCCATAAGCAAGATTAGGTCGTCCGTGGCGTGCTCTGCGTCCCAGCGGTATATCCATGCATTGTTTTCCGTGTAGTAGTCCCTGAAGGCCTGCCCGCCCGACTGCGCGTAGTCAAAGGGCTCAATAAAATTTCCGTCGGCGTCTTTTGGATGAAAGAATCCCGTCTCGGCGTTAAACAGCTTGCGGTAGTTGAGCGCGCGCGCCGAATATTTTTCATAATCCGCCATATTGCCCAAATGTTTTGCTATTTGCGCCAAGGCCCAATCGTCAAAGGCGCAAGCAAGCGTTACCGAAACGCATTGCCGCTTCATGTGAGAGTTTACTTCTTTGCTCGTCTCCGGCTGATCGGGCTTCAATGCGGGTATAAATCCGTTTTCTTTGTAAAACGCGCTGATTTCGCCCGCAGCGCCAAAGGTGTCGGGCATGAGGGATTTTGTCTCGACGGTGTTTTTAAGGTATTTGTAAGACTCTTCAAGATTGGGGACGTCATAGCCCTTTGATACCGCATCCCAAAACGAGGCGGCAATATGGTTGCCGTTCATGTAGGGCAAGTCTCCGCTCACAGTCGGAAACTTCGGCATCCATCCTTGCCGGCTGCCGCGCGCGGCTTCGAGATAGCTTTGCAAACAAAGCAGCTCTGTCTCCGGCTCTAGAAGCAATTTGAGGGGATGAAACGCGCGGTATGTATCCCAGCTCCAATCGTCGCAATAAAAATATTTGCCGTTTATAGAAGGCATCGCTTTGCCCGCGTAAGCGTTCCAATATTCGCCGTATTCGTCGTAATTTACCATGCGCTCAAAGGTGCGCCAAAACGAAGTGTAAAAAACTTTTCTGAGATTTTCGTCGGGGGTCTCAACTTCTATTTGCCCGAGAGTCTCGTTCCAAATGCGCGCGCCGTCCTCCTGCACTTTGGCAAAATCAAAATCGGGTATTTCCTTTTGCAATGAAGCCTGCGCCCTTTCAAAACTTATAAACGAAACTGCGTATTTTGCGCGCAATAGCTTTAAACCCGCCCCGAATTGCGCCGTTACGGCGCGCCCGTCGGCAGACTTTTCAATCGCAACGGGGGTTGAATCAAACTCGATATATATGTAGACGCGCGTTGAGTTGTCCAGACTCTGACAAATCCCCATAAAATTTTTACCTGTTAAAAAATCCAAGGCCGGATTGCGCAGCGCCACAGATACTTTTCTCGGCGCATCCTTTGCCTTTGCAAAATCAAACTTGCATACAGCCGATCTGAAAGACGGCGCATAAGACGCCAAGACGCCCTCATCGCAAAGAAAAACCTCGTATTTATTGGGTCTTAAAACTTCGCCGTCAAAAAAATAGCGCTTGGGTTGAGAGTCCGAAACATACACATGCAAAAGATTGTCCGCATTAAACCTGTGGCTGGGCGAAAACAGCGGTAACCCCTTTATCACAAAGGCCGCAGCGTCGTCTTTTTGCGGCCAAAATCTCATCATTGAATGCGGCAGCTGCACGGTGGCTCTGGTGGGCATAAGCATGTGCGAGATTCCGCCCGCAGAACAGTTTACCATATCTGTGTATGAATCTTGCGCGCGCGCTCCGCTCCAAAAAATCACGGCAAAAAATAAAAAATAAAGCCCCTTAAACATTGTAAAAAATAAGCACCGCACATTTCCGACTGTCAACATAAATGCAAGCCTCAAAACGCCCTCAAATAAAAAAACGGCGGACGCCCTGAAACCCTGCCGCCCAAAATGAAAAAGGCCCGCGGTTTTTACGCCGCGAGCCTTTAAATTTCTCTTATAAAACAAAGTTTTGCCGCGGAGCGCCCGCGCCTTACTTCGGACGCGCCCGTCTATAAGCGCATGCGGTAAAACCGCGCGCACCCAAACAAAACTTTTCAAAGAACAAGCGTCCGGAACGCAGACGGCACCGTTAGATATTAATGGTGATGTCGACGCCCGCCGGAAGATTGAGCTTCTTAAGTTCGTCCACGGTGTTGACCGTGGGGCCGATGATGTCTATCAGGCGCTTGTGAGTGCGCATTTCGAACTGTTCCATGCTCTTTTTGTCAACGTGGACGGAGCGATTTACCGTGAAACGCTCTATCTTGGTGGGCAGCGGAACGGGACCCGAAACCCTTGCGCCTGTGCGCTTGGCAGTTTCAACGATGTCGCCCGCGCTTTGGTCGACGGAGCGGAAATCGTAGCCCTTAAGTCTTATTCTAATTCTTTGTGTGGCCATATGTGTCAATTGTTTGAAATTTAGCTTCTTGCGGCCTTGCGCGTGGTGCCTTCGACGACCTGTTTAAGGACGTTTGCGGGTACCTGCTCAAAGTGGCTGGGCTCCATAGTGTATGAAGCTCTGCCGCTCGAGAGCGAGCGCACGTCGGTCGCGTAACCGAACATGGTTTCGATCGGAACAAACGCCCTGACCGTGCAAAGGTTGTTCTTGGTTTCCATGCCCTGTATCTGACCGCGGCGACGATTGAGGTCGCCCATGATGTCGCCCTGATATTCATCGGGGGTGACAACTTCTACCTTGGCGATAGGTTCAAGCAAAATGGGATTTGCGTTCTTCATCGCATCCTTGAATGCGAATATGCCCGCCATTTTGAATGCCATTTCGGAAGAGTCGACTTCGTGGAAGGAACCGAAGACCAGGCGAACCTTAACGTCAACAACGGGGAAGCCCGCGATGACGCCGTTATGCATGGCTTCTTTGACGCCTTCTTCAATGGGCTTGATGTATTCCTTCGGGATTACGCCGCCTACGATTTCGTTTACGAATTCGTAATGCTTGCCCTTTTCGAGAGGTTCTATCTTGAGTTCGGCGTGGCCGTATTGGCCGCGGCCGCCGCTCTGGCGGACAAACTTGCCGACACCCGCCGCAGGACCGGTGATGGTCTCGCGATAGGCGATTTGCGGCTTGCCCGACTTTGCCTCAACCTTGAATTCGCGGAAGAGACGGTCGCGTATGATTTCCAAATGCAATTCGCCCATGCCCGCAATGAGGGTCTGCCCGGAATCGGGGTCTGTAGAGACCACGAAGGTCGGGTCTTCTTCGGCCAAACGCTGCAAGCCCATCGAAAGCTTTTCTTGGTCGGCCTTAGAGCTCGGCTCAATGCTCATGGCAATGACGGGCTCGGGGAAGGTCGGGGGTTCAAGGCGCAATTCGTGATCCCTGTCGCAGAGCGTGTCGCCCGTGATAAGGTCTTTGGCGCCGATGATAGCGCATATCGCGCCCGAAAAAGCTTCGTCGATGTCTTCGCGCTGGTCGGCCTTGAGCAAGAGAAGTCTTGAAATTCTTTCAGTCCTGCGCGAACGCGGATTGTAGAAAGTCATACCCTTCTTGATGGTGCCGCTGTAAACGCGGATGAATACGAGCTTGCCAACAAAGGGGTCGCTCCAAAGTTTGAATGCGAGGGCAGCAGGTGCCGCAAAGTCGTCGGCGACGATTTCGAGCGTGGCTTCTTCGCCATCTTCGGGATAGGCCTTGATCGGGGGCACGTCTATGGGGCTGGGCAGATAGTCCACAACGCTGTTCATGAGCATCTGCACGCCCTTGTTTTTGAATGCCGAACCCGGGATGACGCCGACAAACTCGCGCGTCAAGGTAGCCTTGCGGATACCGTTGCGGAGTTCTTCTTCCGAAATTTCGTCTATCCTGCCTTCGAGAACCTTTTCTACAATCTGGTCGTCAAAGTCTGCAACGCCTTCTATGAGGGAGGTGCGGAATTCCTGCGCCTTTTCCTGATAATCTGCGGGTATGTCAACGGTGTTGAATTTTACGCCCGTAGAGTCTGAAGAGTCATACACGTATGCCTTCATCATAACAAGGTCTATAAGACCCGTAAGCTTGTCTTCGGCACCGATCGGCAAATAAAGCGGATGTGGGTTGCCCTTGAGCTTTTCCCTGATGTCCGCAACTGCGCCGTAAAAGTCCGCACCGGTTCTGTCCATCTTATTGATGAACGCGATTCTCGGCACGTTATACTTGTTCATCTGGCGCCATACGGTTTCAGACTGAGGCTGAACGCCCGCAACCGCGCAAAATACCGCGATTGCACCGTCGAGAACGCGCAAAGAGCGCTCAACTTCGGCCGTAAAGTCAACGTGTCCGGGGGTGTCGATAAGGTTGATCTGGTGGTTGATGCCCTGGAAAAGACCGCCTTCTTTGTTGGTCCAGTTGCAGGATATTGCAGCCGAAGTAATGGTTATGCCGCGTTCGCGTTCTTGTTCCATCCAGTCGGTGACGGCGGTGCCTTCATGCACTTCGCCCATCTTATGAACCGTGCCGCTGTAGAAGAGAATACGTTCGGAAACCGTTGTTTTGCCCGCGTCGATGTGAGCCGAAATACCGATATTCCTCGTGTATTCCAAAGGCTTTGGTCTGTTCGGAGAATTTTTCTCTGATAATTTAGCCATGTCTTTGTTCTTCTTAAATTAAAAAATCACCAGCGAAGGTGCGCAAAAGCTCTGTTCGACTGCGCCATCTTGTGCACGTCTTCGCGCTTCTTGACGACATTGCCCGTATTGTTGTAGGCGTCGACAAGTTCTGTTGCGAGCGCTTCGCTCATGGGCAAACCCTTGCGCGACGCCGAGGCGTCTATGAGCCAACGGAATGCAAGCGTCTGCTGTCTGTCGTAAGAAACTTCGACGGGCACCTGATAGGTTGCGCCGCCTACCCTGCGGCTCTTTACTTCGAGCTTGGGGCGGATGTTTTCGAGAGCGCCGAGGAGGAGGTCGATAGGATCGCCTTTTTCGAGCTTTTCACTTACGCGCTGTATCGCCGTGTAAACTATTTTTTCGGCGACGCTCTTCTTGCCGCGTTCCATCACCATATTGATGAGGTGGCTGACGAGGGGGCTCTTATAGCGCGAGTCCGGTATGCGTTCTCTTTTAACTGCTCTGTGTCTGCGTGACATAAAATATTATCTCCTCAAAATGTTAAGCCTTCTTGGCCTTGGGGCGCTTTACGCCGTACTTTGAACGGCTGCGACGACGCTTTTCAACGCCCATGCAGTCGAGAGTGCCGCGCACGATGTGGTAACGAACGCCGGGCAAGTCTTTTACACGACCGCCGCGAACGAGAACAACACTGTGCTCTTGAAGTGAATGGCCTTCGTCGGGGATGTAAGCGATAACTTCGTAACCGCTTGTAAGCCTGACCTTGGCGACCTTACGTATAGCCGAGTTCGGCTTTTTGGGGGTGCGGGTCATAACCTGCACGCACACGCCGCGGCGGAACGGATTTGATTTCAGCGCCGGCGCTTTGCTTTTGGCATGCGACAATGAGCGCGGCTTGCGAACTAGTTGATTGATTGTAGGCATATTTTTGGTCTTTATAAGAGAAAAGTGCGAAAAGATAAGAAATCGCCCCTTCTTTGCAAGTATTTTATTTGTTATTTTTTTAATGTATAACGCGGAGCCCTTTAAACAAAGGACTCCGCGGGTTTTATTAAATTTCTGTTAGTCCTGCGTGCCCTCTTGGCGGGCGGCGGGGGCGGAAACAAAGTCAAAACCGTCCGCATCGTCTACGAGCGGCACAACCTTGAGCTTGCGATATGCGGGCAAACCTGTGCCTGCGGGGATAAGGTTGCCCATGATGACGTTTTCCTTGAAGCCTTCAAGGTCGTCTATCTTGCCGAGCGTCGAAGCGTCGGTAAGCACCCTCGTAGTTTCCTGGAAGGAGGCGGCGCTGATGAAACTTTCGGTCTCAAGGCTTGCCTTGGTTATGCCGAGCAGTATCGGAGAACCTTCGGCGGGCTGACCGCCGGCGGCTTCGATTTCCTCGTTCTTCTTCCTGAAGTCGAACTTGTCAATCTGCTGACCCCAGAAGTAGTCTGAGTCGCCCGGGTTTGTCACGCGCACTTTGCGCAACATTCTGGAAACGATGACTTCGATGTGCTTGTCGTTAATTGTAACGCCCTGCGAGCGGTAAACCTTTTGGATTTCCCTGAGCAAGTATTCCTGAACGGCGTTGGGGCCGAGAATTTCAAGAATTTCATTGGGGTCTGCGCTGCCTTCGGTGATGTGCTGCCCCTTCTTGACTTCGTCGCCGGGGTGCACGGTGATGTGCTTGCCGTGCGCTATCCAATGCTCTTCGCCGTCCTCTTCTTTGAGGCCGTGGGGAATAATTTTGACGAGCTTCTTGCCCCTGCGGGTGTCGCCGATTTTCACTATGCCGTCAATCTTCGCCATTTCGGCAACTTCCTTGGGCTTGCGGGCTTCAAAAAGTTCCGCAACGCGCGGCAAACCGCCCGTAATGTCCTGCGTTTTTGACGCCTGACGCGGGGTTTTGGCTATCATGGAGCCGGCGCTGATTTTGTCGCCGTCTACAACTATAACCTGAGCGCCCGTGGGTATGGGGTAGTCGGCCAAAATGTGCCCCTTTTCGGAGACTATCTTAACCGAGGGGTTAAGGTCTTCCTTGTGGTCGATAACCGTCGTGGTGTAGCGGCTGGTCGATGAGTCAAACTCGCTCTTGACCGTGATGCCGGGCATCATCTGCGAGAATTTCACAACGCCGGACTGCTCGGAAAGAATCGGTATATTGTGCGGGTCCCACTGCGCCAAGAGCTGTCCCTTGGTTATGGTAGAATTTTCTTTGAGCGTGAGCACTGCGCCCGCAACCATCGGATATTCTTCGAGTTCCTTATCGTCGTTTTCGTCCTTGATTATGACCTTGCCGGTCTTGTTGAGGACTACGAGGAACGCGCCTTCCACTTCAACCGCCCTAAGGCCGTCAAACTTAACGATACCCGAGTTTCTAGCCCTTATTTCCGGAGCCTTCGTAGACTGCGCAACGCCGCCTATGTGGAAGGTTCTCATGGTAAGCTGCGTGCCGGGTTCGCCGATGGACTGCGCGGCTATGATGCCGACTGCCGTGCCCCTTTCGACGAGCTTCTGCGTGGAGGGGTCAATGCCGTATGCCTTTGCGGGCACCGAATTGCGCTTAAGGTGAGTAAGCGGGCTCATAACCTTCACCCTTTCGACGCCGAAGTGTTCGGCCTTCTTCGCCATCTCTTCGGTGACGAGATCGCCGCTCTTAATGAGGGTTTCGCTCGGGTTTGAGGGGTTATGGACGTCTTCGCTGGAGCAACGGCCCACTATGCGGTCGAAGAGCGATACTATTTCGTCGTCGCCGTCGTAGATGGCTTCTTTCCAGATGCCATCGCGGTTGCCGTCGTCTTCCTCGGTAATGATTGTGTCCATGGCGACGTCGCAAAGTTTGCGCGTCATATAGCCTGCGTCCGCGGTTTTAAGAGCGGTGTCGGCCAAGCCCTTGCGGGCGCCGTGGGTTGAAATGAAGTATTCGAGAACGCTCAAACCTTCGCGGAAGGATGAAAGAATGGGGCGTTCGATAATTTCGCCGTTGGGCTTGGCCATAAGACCGCGCGCGCCGCAAAGCTGGCGTATCTGCGCCTTGTTGCCGCGTGCGCCGGAGTCCATCATGACGAAGACCGAATTGATTTCCTGCCTGCCGCTGCTCTTGGGCGTAACCTTGGCGAGGTTTTCAAACGCCTTCTTGCCGATTTGGTCGGTAACGGCGTTCCAAAGGTCTTTCACTTTGCCGCTTCGTTCGTCTTTGGTAATGGTACCCTTGTGGTATTCCGCTTCGACGGACTTAATCTTTTCGCGGGCTTCCTTGATGATGGCAGCCTTTTCCGGAGGGATATTCATGTCGGCAATGCCGATGGATATGCCCGCCAAAGTCGCCGTGCGGAAACCCAGGGTCTTAAGCTTGTCGAGCACGGGGGCGCTGTCCGCCTTGCCGCAAATCTTGAAGGTGTTCAAGATGAGGTCGCCGAGTTTGCCCTTCGGTACGGGGAAGTTTACAAAGCCCATTTTTTCGGGCCAGATGGTGTTGAATATCACGCGGCCGACCGTCGTGCGGATAACCTTCTTGTCGGCGTTGCCGAATATGGTTTGTTTGCCGTAGTCGGGATTGACGTAATCAACCCAGTCATGCCAATGCAGCATGCCTTCGTCGTTGGCCATGCGCACTTCCGCAAGACCAGACATAAGCGGCACTCTTTCGCCCTTTGCCTTCTTGGCGCTGGGCTCGTAAGTCAAATAGTAAACGCCCAATACGATGTCTTGCGAGGGCGTCAAAATCGGCTTGCCCGAAGACGGGGAGAATATGTTGAGGCTGGCAAGCATGAGAAGCTTTGCTTCCATGATGGCTTCTAATGAGAGCGGCACGTGCACGGCCATTTGGTCGCCGTCAAAGTCAGCATTGTAAGCGGCGCAGACGAGCGGGTGCAAACGTATGGCATCGCCTTCAATCAAGACGGGCTCAAAAGCCTGTATGGAAAGCCTGTGCAAGGTGGGCGCGCGGTTAAGCATGACGGGGTGGCCTTCGGTCACCTCTTCAAGTATGTCCCAAACTTCGGGAGAGCGCTTTTCAATCATCTTGCGGGCGCTGCGCACGGTGTGCACAAAGCCGAGCTCTTTCAGGCGGCGTATGATAAAGGGTTCAAAAAGGACGAGCGCCATCTTCTTGGGCAAACCGCACTGGTGCAGTTTAAGCTCGGGACCGATAACGATAACCGAACGGCCGGAGTAGTCAACGCGCTTGCCGAGAAGGTTTTGGCGGAAGCGCCCCTGCTTGCCCTTGAGCATGTCCGAAATACTCTTGAGAGCGCGGTTGCCCGCACCCGTGACGGCGCGGCCGTGGCGGCCGTTGTCAAAGAGGGCGTCTACGGATTCCTGCAACATGCGCTTTTCATTGTGGATGATGACGTCGGGCGTCTTCATCATCATAAGGTTGCGCAGACGGTTGTTGCGGTTGATTACGCGGCGGTAAAGGTCGTTTAAGTCGCTGGTTGCAAAGCGGCCGCCTTCAAGCGGAACGAGCGGGCGCAAGTCCGGCGGGATGACGGGGAGAACTTCCAAGACCATCCATTCGGGGCGAGTGCCGCTTTCTATGAAGCCCTGCACAAGCTTAAGGCGCTTGGCGAGCTTCTTTTTATTCTGCTTTGAGCGCGTTGCGCGCATTTCTTCTTCCAAATCCCCCGCGAGCTTTTCGAGGTTCAAATTCTTAAGCAAATCGCGAACGGCTTCGGCGCCCATCTTGGCTACGAATTCGTCTCCGGCGTCCACAGCCTTCTGATATTCTTCGTCAGTGAGGAACTGCATGGGCTGCAGAGAAGTGTTCATAGGGTCTATCACTATGTATTTTTCATAGTAGATGACGCTTTCCAAAGCCTTCATGGTCATGTCGAGGATGAGGCCGAGGCGGCTGGGCATGCTCTTCAAAAACCAAATGTGGGAAACCGGCACGGCAAGCTCAATGTGGCCCATGCGTTCGCGGCGCACGCGGCTGGTAGTAACTTCTACGCCGCAACGGTCGCAAACCTGGTCTTTAAAACGTATGCGCTTATATTTGCCGCACGCGCACTCATAGTCGCGTATGGGACCGAATATCCTTTGGCAGAAGAGGCCGCCGGGCTCGGGCTTGAATGTGCGATAGTTGATGGTCTCGGGGTTTTTAACCTCCCCGCGCGACCAAGAACGGATGGTGTCCGGAGACGCCAAGCCTATGGATACGCAGTCGAATGCGGCATCGTTTTCAAAGCCGAGAAAATCGCGAGTCTGTTGTGTGTTGTTATCCATTTTAAGGTGTCCTTTTTTAAATTTAGGCAGACTTACTGACCGAGTGTCTTAAGTACGTCTTCCCTGTTGCGGGGTCTGATGTCCAAGCAAAGACCCTGTATTTCCTTCATTAAAACATTGAAGGACTGGGGGGTGCCCGCCTGCAAAGAATTGTCGCCCTTGACGAGCTGTTCGTAAATCCTTGTGCGTCCCTGCACGTCGTCGGACTTGACCGTAAGAAGCTCTTGCAGCGTGTATGCCGCGCCGTAAGCTTCAAGCGCCCACACTTCCATTTCCCCGAAGCGCTGGCCGCCGTATTGCGCCTTGCCGCCGAGAGGCTGCTGAGTGATAAGGCTGTAGGGACCCACCGCGCGTGCGTGAATCTTGTCCGCAACAAGGTGGTTAAGCTTCATCATGTAGATGTAGCCTACGACTACTTCCTGGTCGAAATATTCGCCGGTGTGGCCGTCCAAGAGGCGGCACTTGCCGTTTTCGGGAAGCTTTGCCTCCTTCAAATACTTGCGGATTTCTATTTCCGGTATGCCGTCGAATATCGGGGTTGCAACCTTGAGCCCGAGCTTTTTGCAAGCCCAACCCAAGTGCGTTTCCAAAACCTGACCCACGTTCATTCGGGAAGGAACGCCGAGGGGGTTCAAACAGATTTCAACGGGCGTGCCGTCGGGCAGGTAAGGCATGTCTTCTTCCGGGACTATGCGGGCTACGACGCCCTTATTGCCGTGACGCCCCGCCATCTTGTCGCCTACTTGTATCTTGCGCTTTGCGGCAACGTAAACCTTGACGTTCTTTATGGTGTTTTGGCCTGCGATGTCTCCGCTTTCGATAGAGTCAACCTTGCGCATGCGCTCCTGCTCCACTTCGTCAAAGCGGCGCTGATAAGCTTCGATAATTTCCATTATCTTGATGCGCACGGGCGACGGGTCTATGTCGATATTCTTAGAAATCGCCGCAAGCCTGCGCAAAAGCGTCTTTGTGATTTTGCGGTTTGCGGGTATTATGACTTCGTTCGTGGAAGAGTTGCGCACGTCGAGCGGGATTTTTTCGCCGAGAAGCACGTTTGAGAGCGCTTCCGTCAAATCGTCGCGAAGCTTGTCCGACTGGGCGCGGTATTCTTCGTTGATTTTGCGGGTCTGGCGGCGTATGTCGCTTTGGCTCATCTTTTCGGATTCGTGCTCGCTCTTGGTGGAGACTTTCACGTCCATGACTATGCCTTCCGTGCCCGAGGGCACTACGAGCGACGTATCCTTAACGTCCGCGGCCTTTTCGCCGAATATTGCGCGCAAGAGTTTTTCTTCGGGCGCAAGTTCGGTTTCGCTCTTGGGGGTTATTTTGCCAACCAAGATGTCACCGGGCTTGACTTCCGCACCGACGCGTATCACGCCGAGGCGGTCGAGGTCTTTAAGAGCCTCTTCGCCGACATTGGGTATGTCCCGCGTGATTTCTTCGGGTCCGAGCTTTGTGTCGCGCGCGGTGACTTCAAATTCTTCAATGTGTATGGATGTAAAGACGTCGTTTTTAATGAGCTTTTCGGAAAGCAAAATAGCGTCTTCAAAGTTGTAACCGTTCCAAGGCATGAATGCCACAAGGACGTTCTTGCCCAAAGCAAGTTCGCCGCCGTCGGTCGATGCGCCGTCGGCAAGCACGCTGCCCTCTTCAACAAACTGCCCTTTTTTGACAACGGGCTTTTGGTTAAAGCAGGTGGCGGCGTTTGAGCGCATGAATTTGCGCATCTCGTAAACGTAGACGCCTTTTTCGGGCTCATGCTTTACTTTGCCCTGAACCTTCTTGGGCAGTTCGCCGTCGGTGGTTATGATTATGCGCTTTGCGTCGACACTCGCAACCTTGCCCTTGCTTTCGGAGATGAGGACGGTTTTAGAGTCTTGCGCTACGCGCGCTTCAATGCCGGTGCCCACAAAGGGCGCTTGCGTCTGCAAGAGCGGCACGCCTTGGCGTTGCATGTTAGAACCCATGAGCGCGCGATTGGCGTCGTCGTGTTCAAGGAAGGGTATGAGACCCGCCGCAACAGAAACGAGCTGCTTGGGGCTTACGTCCATGTAATCTACCTGTGCGGGATCAGCTTCAAAAACTTCGTCGCCGCGGCGGCAGGTAACTCTGCCGTAAAGCTTGCCGTCTCTGATTTCGCTGTTTGCCTGCGCAACCGTTAGGCCTTCTTCGTCGTCGGCCGAAAGGTAGTCAATCTTGTTGGTTACCTTGCCGCCGTCAACCTTGCGGTAGGGCGTTTCGATAAAGCCGAACTCGTTGATTTTTGCGTAGCATGAAAGCGAGTTGATAAGACCGATATTCGGACCTTCCGGGGTTTCAATGGGGCATATTCTGCCGTAGTGCGAGGGATGCACGTCGCGGACTTCAAAGCCGGCGCGTTCGCGGCTCAAACCGCCCTGACCCAATGCCGACAAGCGGCGCTTGTGCGTGAGTTCGGAAAGCGGGTTGATTTGGTCCATGAATTGCGAGAGCTGATTGCGCGCAAAAAAGTCGCGAATCACCGTCGTCATGGCCTTGGCGTTTACTATGCGCGAAGGCGTGAGAGAGTCCATGCTCTGCTCGGAAGAAATGTTCATGCGCTCGCGTATGAATTTTTCAGTCCTGGCCAAGCCTATGCGGCACTGGTTGGCGATAAGTTCGCCCGCGGTGCGTATGCGGCGGCTGCCCAAGTTGTCGATGTCGTCTATGACGCCTTCGCCCTTTTTGAGTTTGCACAGGTACTTTGTGCCCATCACGATGTCTTCGCTGGTGACCACGCGCTGTTCAAGCGGGGTTTTGATGCCTAGCTTCTGATTGATTTTGAAGCGACCCACGCGGCCGAGGTCGTAGCGCTTGGGGTCTTGCATGGTGCGGCGCAAAAGCGCGCGCGCGCTGCCAACGTTGACGGGTTCGCCGGGGCGCAGCTGCTTAAAGATTACCTTAAGCGCCTCTTCGTCGTTCTTGGCGGGGTCTTTTTTGATTGCGCGGACTATCGCGCCGTCGTCGACGGTTGTGTCGACAACCTTAAATTCGTGTATGTTTGCCGCCTGAAATTCCTGCACGGCGGTCTTTGTGAGGGTTTCATACTGCTTAAGCAGCACTTTGCCCTTGCTGGGGTCCATAACGGGTTCGGCAAGCACATAGTGCGAGATGTTCTCCATCTTGAGAGCGCGCTTGACGGAAAGATCCGTAACTTCGTAGAAGAGCTCCATAATTTCTTTGTCGGAGCTGTAACCCATGGCGCGCAGCAAGGTTGTGATAAGGAACTTGCGGCGGCGGCGGCGGCGGTCGAGATATACGTAGAGCAGGTCGTTTTGGTCAAACTGCACTTCAATCCAAGTGCCGCGGTCGGGTATAAGGCGGAAGGCGTAGAGCGTCTTGCCGGAAGTGTGCAAAGATTCTTCAAAGCAGACGCCCGGGCTGCGGTGCAACTGGCTTACGACGACGCGTTCGGCGCCGTTGATTATGAAGCTGCCGCGAGAAGTCATCATCTGCAACTCGCCCATGTAAATTTCTTCGTCCTGCGTCTTGTCTTCCTCTCTGAGGCGCAAGGTGACGTATAGGGAAACCGAGAATGTCGTGCTTTCCTTGATGCATTCTACTTCGGTCTGCTTGGGACCGACGAGCCTGTAAGAGACGTACTCAAGCTTGCAGCGGCCGTCGTAGCTTTCGATGGGGAAAATTTCGCTGAATACGGCGTGTATGCCCTTCAGTTCCCTCTTTGCGGGGGGTACGTCCTTCTGGAGAAAATCAGAGTATGACTTAATCTGATTCTCGATGAGATTCGGCAGGCCAATGATCTCCCTCAGTTTACCAAAATTCTTGCGCTCAGACATTTTTCCAGTTTCCTTTTAAGTTATATTTGCGCGGGTGGCGTGCGCCATCCGCTATCGGCATTCGCCGGAAAAAGCAGCCTTCGGCGCCCAAGTCCCGTTGCGGGCGGCGCAGATACCGCCCGAAGTTTCGGACGGATTATAAGAAGGCGGCTTCAATCGGCCAATCCCCTGTTTTCAACCTCGGCAAGCCGCTCTGCAAAAGTTTGCGCATTTTAAGCGCGCGCCTTTAAGCTGCCTGATTGGGTCAAAAAGTGTAAAAGAACGTTTAAACAGAAAAAACGGATAGCTTACGCCGCCCCTTTTTGAAGGGGCGCCGTAAACGTTCCGTGAAAATTGAAAATTACTTGTTTTAGCAATTTATTACTTGACTTCGACGGTTGCGCCGGCGGCGGTGAGCTTCTTGTTGAGTTCTGCCGCTTCGTCCTTGGTAACGCCTTCCTTGACGGTCTTGGGCGCGCCTTCGACGAGAGCCTTGGCTTCTTGGAGGCCGAGACCGGTGATTGCGCGAACTTCCTTGATGACGCCGATTTTCTTGTCGGCGGGAACCGCCTTGAGAATGACGTCAAACGCCGTCTTTTCTTCCTCGGGGGCTGCTGCTGCGCCGCCTGCGGCCGCAACTGCAACGGGAGCAGCGGCGCTTACGCCCCACTTTGCTTCCAGTTCCTTAACGAGGTCAGCAATCTCCAAAACTTTGAGACCGCTGAGGAATTCTATTACTTGTTCTTTTGTGATGTCTGCCATTTTTATTATTCTCCTTGGACGGTTAGCGCCGTTTAAGCGGCATTTAAAAGGGAGTTCCTTCCAACCTTGTCCATTGTTGATTTTTTATTAGCCCGCGCGCCCGACAAAAGACGCGCGGTGCAAATTTGTTTGTAATTAAGCCTGAGCCTTGAGGGCTTCGAGCTCGTCCTTGTGCGCCGCAACGAGCACCCTGACAAAACCCGTTGCGGGTTCGAGCATGAGCGAGAGAAGTTGCGAACGGATTTCTTTGAGGCCGGGCAGCTTGCTGATGGCTTCCACCTTGGCCTTGTCGGCGAGTTCGCCGTCTATTACGCCCGCCTTGACGGACGCCTTTTCGCGGGTTTCAAAGAACTTTACCACGACCTTTGCGACCGCGGAAGATTCCTCGCCGCCGCTGATGACGGCCGTGGGCCCTGCGAGAAAATCGCCGAGGTCGGGCAGCTTGCGCTCTTTAGCCACGATGTTGAGGATGGAGTTCTTAACCACATGGTATTCCGCGCCGACTTCGGCGAGAACCTTGCGCAATTCCGCCGCGGCTTCAACCGTGACGCCCGTGAAGTTCACGAGAAGGATGTAATCGGAAGCCGCAATCCTGTTGAGCGCTTCGTCGACCAAATATCTTTTTTCGGGTCTCATTTAATTGTGTCTCCCAGATTATTCAGAAACTTCGTTGAGGGCCACCTTGACGGCGGGGCTCATTGTAGAGCTGAGGGTTATTGAATTGATGAACTTGCCCTTGATTGATTCGGGGCGCGCGGCACCTATGCTTGCGAGAGCCGCCTTTGCGTTGGCTTCAAGCTTTACATCGTCGAAGCTGCGCTTGCCGATGACTATCGAAACGTTGGCGGTTTTGTCCATCTTGTACTCTACCCTGCCGCCCTTGACTTCAGTAATGGCCGCAGCCACGTCGTCTGTAACCGTGCCGGTCTTGGGATTGGGCATGAGGCCTCTGGGGCCGAGAACGCGCGCAACTCTGCGCACGTCCTTCATGGCGGATGTGGTGGCGATTGCCACGTCAAAATCGAGCCAGCCGCCTTCGATTTGCTTGAGCATGTCTTCCAAACCCGCAAAATCCGCGCCCGCAGCCTTGGCTACGTCGGGGCTTTCGGTGAATACGAGCACGCGAACCTTCTTGCCGCTGCCGTGGGGCAAGCGGACATTGCCGCGCACCATCTGGTTGCTCTGCTTGGGGTCTACAATGAGCTTAAAGCTCAATTCGACGGTTTCGTCAAAGCCGGCCTTCGGCGTTGCCGAAAGCGCTTTTACCGCGTCAGAGAGTGACTTCACGTCCGCCCCGGCCGCTTCTAGCGCCTTCTTATATCTTTTGCTTCTTTTAACCATGACTTTTTATTTTGTCTCCTGCGTTTTTGCAGTGCGGTTTGTGTATTGTTTTTTAGCTTTTCAGCGTTAAATTTAAAGACGGCTCACGGGCGAACCTTTTTTAAGGCCGCCCGTGCGCGCGGAAATTAGTCGATAACCTCAATGCCCATGGAGCGCGCGGTGCCCGCAATTATCTTGCGCGCGGCTTCAATGGTGGCGGCGTTAAGGTCTTTGCCCTTAATCTTGATGATTTCGTCAACCTGCGCCTTGGTAACCTTGCCGACCTTGTCCAAATTGGGCTTGGCCGAGCCGCTTGCGATGTTCGCGGCCTTCTTGAGAAGGACGGACGCCGGAGGCGACTTGAGTATAAAGCTGAAAGACTTGTCCTGATAGACGGATATGACTACCGGGAGTATGAGACCCGCCTGATCTTTGGTGCGTGCGTTATACTCTTTGCAAAACGCCATGATGTTAACGCCTGCGGCGCCGAGTGCGGGGCCTACCGGAGGAGCGGGGTTTGCAGCGCCCGCGGGGAGCTGCAGCTTGATTTGTTTTACTACCTTCTTTGCCATTTTAGTTCCTGTTCAAATAATGTTCTGGAGGCTGTGTCGTGCGTAAAATTATTGTTCCATCCTGTTGACCTGCCAATATTCAAGCTCAACTGGCGTGAAGCGGCCGAATATGGAAACGCTCACCTTAAGCTTGCCCTTGTCGGGGTCAACTTCGTCTATGCGGCCGGTGAGGCTCAGGAAGGGGCCGTCGTTAATCTTGACTTCTTCGCCCACTTCAAATTCCACCTTGGGCTTTTCTGTGCCCGCGGCCTGCTTAATTTGGTTGAAGATGTCTTCAACCTCGGCCTTTTTAAGGGCCATGGGGCGGTCTCCGCCCATAAAATTGATGACACCGTTGATGCCCTTGACAAAGTTCCAAGGCATTTCCAAAAGCATCCCTTCTTCATCATAAAGCTTGGCTTTGATGAATATGTAGCCCGGATAGAGCTTGCGGTTGCGCACCGTCTTTTTGCCGTTTTTAACTTCCGAGACGGACTCGGTGGGCATCAGTATGTCTTCCTTCGAGATATACTCGCCCATGTCTTCCATGTCTATCATGGTCGTAAGCGACTCCACGGCCTTTTGCTCCATGTTGGAGCGGGTCTGGACGGTGTACCATTTTCTGTTGTCTGTGTTTTCGGAAGACATTTTGTTGTGCGTTAAAATTATTTGCCGCTTATGACTACCCTGAGCAAGTCCATCACGTTGTATATGGAAAAGTCCGCCAAACCGACGAAGACGCCCATGAGGCCGAGGGCCGCGAAGACCACCAGCATGGATGAACGTATTTCCTTGCGGTCGGGCCAGCTCGACTTTTTAAGTTCGGCCGCCGTTTCCTGATAGAACAATCTGATTTTTGCGAATGGATTTGCCATAATGTTTGCCTGTTAGTGGCAGGGGCGGAGGGACTCGAACCCCCAACCAATGGTTTTGGAGACCACTACTCTACCAATTGAGCCACGCCCCTACGTGCTTTTAAATTCTGTCTAAAAAAGCCGTTACCGAATGGCGCGTTTGCGCCATTCGGCAGCGACGAAAATACGGTTGTATTATGCAACAACTTCAGTTATGCGACCTGCGCCGATGGTGCGACCGCCTTCGCGTATTGCGAAGCGCTGACCGGGTTCCATAGCGATGGGCTTAAGAAGCTCTACATTGATTGAAAGGTTGTCGCCGGGCATAACCATTTCAACACCGGGGTTGAGCGTGCAAACGCCCGTCACGTCGGCAGTACCAAAGAAGAACTGGGGACGATAGTTGGTGAAGAACGGAGTGTGGCGGCCGCCTTCGTCCTTTGTGAGGACGTAAATTTCAGCCTTGGCCTTGGCGTGGGGCTTGATAGAACCGGGCTTCGCGATAACCTGACCGCGCTGTATCTGTTCTTTTTCAATGCCGCGCAAAAGCAGACCTACGTTGTCGCCGGCCTGACCGCGGTCAAGAAGCTTGCGGAACATTTCTACGCCGGTGATGGTGGTCTTCTTGGTGTCGCCCAAGCCTACGATTTCGACTTCTTCGCCAACCTTTACCACGCCGCGTTCGATACGGCCGGTTGCCACGGTGCCGCGGCCGGTGATGGAGAATACGTCTTCAACGCTCATCATAAAATCTTTGTCGATGGGGCGTACGGGTTCCGGAATTTCGGCATCGATGGCGTCCATAAGGGCGCTGATGCTTTCAACACCCTTGGGATCGCCTGCGAGGGCGGGAGCCGCCATACCGCGTATGATCTTGATGTTGTCGCCGTCGTACTGGTACTTGTTGAGAAGGTCGCGCACTTCCATCTCCACGAGTTCGAGGAGTTCGGGGTCGTCGACCAAGTCGCACTTGTTGAGGAACACTACGATCTGCGGAACGCCTACTTGGCGGGCCAGAAGGATGTGTTCGCGAGTCTGCGGCATGGGGCCGTCAGCTGCGCTTACCACGAGGATAGCGCCGTCCATTTGGGCTGCACCCGTGATCATGTTTTTTACGAAGTCCGCATGGCCGGGGCAGTCAACGTGCGCATAGTGGCGGGTGGGAGTTTCGTATTCAACGTGAGCGACAGCTATTGTGACGGTCTTGGTTGCGTCGCGGACAGTGCCGCCCTTCGCGATGTCCTGATAGGACTTAAATTGCGCCAGGCCCTTGTCCGACTGAACCTTCAATATCGCCGTAGTGAGTGTGGTTTTGCCGTGGTCGATGTGGCCGATGGTGCCGACATTGACGTGCGGTTTCGTTCTTACGAATGATTCTTTCGACATGGTTCTTTCGGTTTCTTGCTTTGTTTTTATTAGGTTTGAGAGACTTTTAAAACGAGCCCCAGAGCGGATTTGAACCGCCGACCCCGTCCTTACCAAGGACGTGCTCTACCAGCTGAGCTACCAGGGCAACATCTTAAAAGCCGCCAGTCATCCTGGCGTGATTTTTATATAGAAAGGCGAGAATGTGTATACATATCGCCACCTCGTCAATAATTTTTTTGAAATTTTTGACGCCGTAAAAAGAAATTGCGCATATAACGCCATTTTTAATACGGAATAACGAGTATTGCCCCAACGCTTTGCGAAATCAACAAAAAAATGCGCGCTCACAAATATCTAAAAAAGGCGTTTTTGCGGTTTTATGCCGAGTTTTAGGCCTATTTTATGGGGCATTGCGGCTTGACAGGCGGCGCAGCTTGCCTTTTATTGGGCGCTTTTTAGGGGATTATGATGAAAAAACTCTCTTTTGCGGCTTTAACGCTCGCGGCGGCGCTTTGCGCATCCGCGCAGGATTACTATAATGTGGAGGTCAAGACTTACGTCGGCACAAAGCTTGAAGACACCTTTTCCTTCGTAATGCCTGCGGGCAAGTCGGAAAGAAAGGGTTTTGAGGGCAAAATGCTCGCAAAAATCTACAAGGCGCCGGGCTTTCCGCACGCCATAGTTGCAGAGCTTGAGCGCGAAAAAAAGGCGGCCGAAGAGGCCGAAGCGCTCGCTTCAAAAACCTCCGACACCTCAAACTACGCGCAAATCGCCGAAGAAATCTACATGCAGGCGCGTAAAGCCGCCGACGACCTTGAAAAACGCGCCGAAACCGCGACATTCAGGGCGGAAGTCGCCCGCGAAAAGCTCAACGACGCCGAGCGCATGCTTGAAAACGGCAAAAAGAACCCCGCGCAGTTTAAAACGCTTGTAGAAGCCTATAAGGCGCGCCACGAGGCCAAAGAGGACGTCGCCCCCGTGTCCGTCGGCCGCAAGAACGACTATGAAGAATACGACATGGGTTCTTATTGCGATTTTACGCTTACCGCTGCCGACAAGCTGGGCGTAACATTCAACTTCACCTACGCCTTCTCGCGCTTTTTGACGTGGTCTGACAGCGGCGGCAACAACAACGGCAACGAGATGACGCGCTTCCCGATTTTCGAGACTTATTTTAAGATGATTCAAGAAGACGTAACCGTGCGCTTCGGCAAGGCCTACTGCATACAGTTCGGCAGGCAAAACCCGCAAGAGGCGCGCAGCCTTCGCGAGGCATTGCAAAACTCCGTACTTTTCGGCAACCAAGACCCTTCCGCCCCCAAAAAGCTCAAACTCGAAGATCTTGCAAAACTCTACAATTACGGCAAGACGGACTTAAACGTAAACGGGGACTTTGACGACATCAGGCTGCGCTACTCCGCCGACGCTCCTTACGTTGTGCGCGCGGTAATCAGGGTTACGCCCATAAAGCTTTAGCAAAAGGCGTACGCAAAAAAAACGCGGAAGGCTACAAACCCTCCGCGTTTTTTTATGCCTATGCCCGCGCGGCCTATTTGTTTAGGCGCCTAAGACACACAGAAAGCACGCGGCCGTTATCGGGGTTTGCGCGCAATACGATTTCTTCTCCGTTTGCAAAGGCCAGCGCCGACTTTACGCGCGCGCCCTCTTGCACGGGCTCTAAAATTCCGTTTTCCGAAGGGTATTCGGCAAGCTTCAGAAAGCTGAAAATCACTTCAAAAGAAACTTCGGCATAAAGGCCGTCGGCGCCCTCTTCTATGCTGAAAGAATCGACGCTCAAATAAAACCCGACGGGGATTTTTTTTACGGGCGCACCCTCTGCGATAAACGCGCCGTCCGCGCCGTAGGCGGGTTTTTCGGGGCAATATTCGTAAACGCCGTCAAATGGTTTTTCGGCCTTTTGAGAATCCGCAATCAAGAGCGAGGCCTTGCGCACAACCACTCCGTTTTCAAACTTCACAATCAATTCATAAGCGGCGTTTTTTGCCTCTTTAATGCTCAAGCCTTCAAAGAGAGATTTTGCGCATCGGACGCTTGCGACTCCCGCGGCGGCGTTTTGGCCTGCGGCTTGCGCGGCTTGTCCTGCGGCATTTTGCGCAGGTTGCGCAATCTGCGCGGTTTTTTCCTCTTCGCCGTCGAATATAGAAACAAAGAAACCGCGCGCGGCCGTGGGCTGGGCGGCGGGGGCGTCTGCGTCTTTGGGCAGCCATGTGGACGGATGCGGCGCGCCGAACTTGCCCGCGCGCGCGGGTCTGCGCAGTTCTTCAATGGGGCGCGCCGGGGCAATAATTTGCACTTCCACATATTTGCCGTCCGTATCTTTGACGTATTTTTTGCCGTCAATTTCAACAATGCCGCCATCGGCGTAAGCCCATGCGCAAAGCGCGCACAAGGCCGTCGGTATGATTAAAAATTTCTTCATGAAAAAATGTATGCAGTATCGGGGTTTACGCGCATGATGACGTTTTAAGCGCCTTTTTCAAGCTTTTCGAGTTTGGCTTTTGCTCTTTGATATCCGCGCGCGGCGGCTTTTTCAAAATATTCTTTGGCCTTTGCGGGGTCTTTTTCGACGCCGTCGCCCTTTTCATAGCAAAGCCCCATGTTGAATATGCTTTCAAGATTGCCGCCTTCGGCGGCGGTGCGCGTCCAGTAGGCAAATTTGTTTAGATCTTTGGGCACGCCGTCGCCCGCAAAATAAATCGCCGCAAGGTTTATTTGCGAGTTTGCAAAGCCCTGCTTTGCGGCGGCCTCCCACAGGGCGGCGGCGGCGGCCTTGTCTTGGGGCATGCCTTCACCGCGATACAGATAACCCGCAAGCGCGTCTTGTGCGGGCGCATAGCCGGATGCCGCGCTGTCTTGCAAGAACTTCAAACCGCGCTGCAAATCGGGCTTTAAATTAGCGCCGCTTATGAAAGATGCGGCCATGTTATATTGCGCCTGCGCATCACCCATATTGGCGGCGTCCAGCCAGGCGGCATAACCTTTTTTAACGTCTTTTTCAACGCCGCGCCCCGCAACAAGACAGACGCCGACATCGAACATGGCCTGCGCGTGCCCTAGGGCTGCGGCCTTCTGCCAAAGCTCAAAGGCTTTTTTTTCGTCTTTTTGCACGCCCTCGCCCTTTGAGTATGCGGCCGCAAGCAAATGAATGGCGTGGGGATGGCCTTGGTCTGCGGCTTTTTGCCACCAAAGCACGGCGGTTTCAAAATTTCGGGGTTCGCCCTTAGAGCCTTCGGCATAGACCATGCCCATATAGAATTGCGAGTTTTTGTCGCCGTTTTGGGCGCGCTTTAAGATTAGCTTTGTGGCTTGGTCAAGCTCTGCAAAAAGCGGCGCAAAGGCCGTCAGCGCGCAAAGCGCCGCAAGTGCGATTCTTTTCATCGGCATAACTTATTATGCGCGGGGTTCAAAATAAAGAAAAAACTGCTTGTCAGCGCGCGCGCGCTTTTTTAGAAATGCATCTTATGATGAAATTATTGGGATGCGCCTTTCTCGGGGTATTTGCGGCGCTGGGGAATATTTATGCAAAGCCCGCAGTGATATTTGACACCGACATGGGTAACGACGTTGACGACGCGCTTGCGCTCGTCATGCTGTATGACGCCGACGCAAAGGGGCTCATAGATTTAAAGGCCGTGACCATAAGCAAGGACAACCCCTACTCTGCGGTTTTTACCGATATTTTAAACCTTTATTACGGCTTTGGAAATCTGCCGACGGGCGTCGTAAAAGACGGCAAGACCAAAGACGACGGCCACTTTGCGCGCAAAATTGCAGAGCTTAAAAACGCAGACGGCCTTTACGTCTATGCGCGCGCCTGCCTCGATAACGCGCAGCTTGAAGACGCCGTAAAGACTATGCGCCGCGCCCTTGCGGCTTGCGCCGACAATGAAGCCGTGCTGATAATCGTCGGGTTTTCAACCAATTTTGCGCGTTTGTTAGAATCTGCCGCCGATGACATTTCGCCGCTTGACGGCGCTGCGCTTGTGGCAAAAAAAGTTGATTTTGTCTCCGTCATGGCGGGCAACTTTGAAAAGCCCGCAAACGCCGCAGACAAGACAAAAAAGGAATATAACGTATATCTAGACGCACCCGCCGCGCAGCGCGCATGGGCGCTTTGCCCGCGCCCCGTAATCTTCAGCGGCTTTGAGGTCGGAGAGGCCGTAAAATTCCCTCAGGATTCGCTTAAAAATCTTTACGGCGGCGCGCAAAACCCCGCCTATAAGGCCTATGAATTTTTTGCATGGGTTGCCGACAAAAAGAACGGCCGCCATGACCGCCCCTGTTGGGATTTGACGAGCGTGCTTTACGCCGTATATCCGCAAAGCCCGTATTTTAGGCTTTCTGAAGCCGGCACAGTCACCTCTGACGCCGAGGGTTTTACCGCATTCAAGCCGCAGGCAAACGGCCTTCACCGCTATCTTATTTTAAACGGCGCCGCACTTGAAGATTTGCGTGCGGAGCTTGTCAGACAATGCTCTTACGCGCCGGATTCAAAAAAATAAATCGGGATAAATTATGATTATTAAAAACTTTTTTAAACTTGCGACGCTTTTTGTTTGCGCGTTTGCGTTTGCCCTCAACTGCACCGCCAAGCCCGTAAAGGTGATATTTGACACCGACATGGGTAACGACGTTGACGACGCGCTTGCGCTGCTCATGCTTTATTCTTACGCGCAGGCGGGCAAGCTTGAGCTGCTTGGCATAAGCGTCAACAAGTCAAACCCCTACGCGCCCGTATACACAAATATTCTTAACGATTTTTACGGCTTTTACGATACGCCCGTTGCATGCGTCAAAGACGGTTTGAGCCGCGGCGACGGCGTCTTCCTCAAAAAAATCTGCGAAGAAAAACTGCCTTGCGGCCTTTACGTATACCCGCGCCGCGCAGACCTTTCGACGCAGTGGCCTTGCGCGGTTGAGTTTATGCGCAAAACGCTTGCGGCGCAAAAAGAGGATAATGAAGTCGTGATAATTTCGGTCGGGCTTTCAACGGTGATGGAGCGTCTGCTTAAGACTGCGCCCGACAAATATTCAGACCTTGACGGCCGCGCTCTCGTCGCAAAAAAAGTGAAGCTCGTATCAATAATGGCGGGGCGTTTTGAGGCCGAGGTTTTGAAAAACCCTCTCAAATTCCCGCCTGAATGGAACACGCTTTCAGACCCTATCGGTGCCGCGTATCTTTATGAAAACTGCCCCGTGCCTATGGTTTGGAGCGGGCTTGAAGTCGGCCTTGCCGTGCCCTACCCGCATTCAAGCATAGATAAAGATTTCGGCTGGGCGCTGCGCTCTCCGCTTGCAGACGCCTACAACCTTTTTGCCGACCACGTTGCGCGCACCAAATTTAAAAGGACGGACGGCCGCCATGACCGCTCTTGCTATGACCTCACAAGCGTGCTTTGCGTGCTTGAGCCCGAGTTCTTCAAATTTTCAGAGCGCGGCGACGTGCGCGTCATAGATGAAAAGGGGCGCGTATCTTTCACGCCCGACCCCGCGGGCCGCGACACTTATTTGATTGTAGAAGAATCCGCCGTCTCCCCTATGGTGAAGCGTCTTGTAGAGCTTTGCACCGTCCGCCCCAAATCGGCAAAATAACTTATGAAAATATTCTCTCTCTTACTGTTTTTTACTTTCACTTGCGCGTTTTTCTGCGAAGCGCAAAACCCGAAGCTGATAAAAGATATTGTGGGGACGCAAGGCATCGTCGCTCTTTGGGATTTTAAAGAACCTGCGGGACAGGCGCGTATCGCCAAAGGCGCGGAAAGCTTCCCTTTAAAAGAGGGCGCAGGCGCGGTTTTGCGCGCAAAAGAAGGACCGCTTTCCGGTTATTCCGCAAGCTTTGACGGCGCAACGTCATATTTAAGCTTGGCAAGTAAAGACTGCGGCACGCTCAATATAAAAAAAGGCGCGGTCACCGTGATTGCATGGGTAAAGTGGTCAGGCAAATCAAACTCCTTCATAGGGGGCGCGTGGAATGAATATGCCGACGGCGGCAGGCGCCAATACGGGCTCTTCATATCGCTTCCGTTCTATAACGGCGCAGACAAAGTGTGCGGACATATATCTAAGACGGGCAAATCCACGCCGCCCTTCCAATATTCCATAGACTACTGCGCAAGCGTTCAGACTGTACCCTCGGAAGTTTGGTGCGCGGTTGCGATGACTTACGACGGCAAATTTATAAAGTCCTATTTGAACGGAGAATTTCTCGCCTCTGCGCCGGAACTTATAAGTTATACAAAATGTAAAGAATATCCGCAAGGCGTCACACATTCAAAAAACCCGTATTACTTCCCCGACGGCCTCGGTTTCGACCTGGGGTCAGATTTTACAGTGGGCGCGGTTCTTTTAAAAAATAGTATGGGCAACTATTTTAAAGGTCTTATCGGCGGCCTCGCGGTTTTTGAACGCGCCCTTTCCGATAATGAAATCAAAGCTCTTTGCGCCCGCTGAGCCGGCGCGGTTTTACATTTTATGAGCCGCTGTATGAAAACCGCAACGGCGGGTATCTGATATAAATGCGCCGCGCGCTTGAGCTTTGCGCATTTTTCTCTCTGTGTAAAATTCAAAACACCCAAGCAAAATATCCAAATCCATTTGCACCCGCGCAAAAAAAATCCGCGCGGCAAAACCGCACGGATTGATGAAAACTTTTGTTTGAACCAAACGGTTTAGCGCTTGGAGAACTGGAAACGCTTGCGCGCGCCGGGCTGACCGGGCTTCTTACGTTCCTTGGCGCGGCCGTCGCGCGTAATGAGGCCTTCTTTCTTGAGGGGCGCTCTGAGGGCGGCATCCATCTTCTGGATTGCGCGCGCCAAGCCGTGGCTTATTGCGCCCGCTTGGCCTATAGAACCGCCGCCTTGCACATTGACTTCGGCGTCAACCGTGCCTGCGAGACCCGCAACCGCCAAAGGACGGGTGGCAAGGGTCAAAAGCTGTTCGGTATAGCAATATTCTGCGGCGGCTTTACCGTTTACGGTGATGGTGCCGGTGCCTTTGGTCAAACGCACACGCGCAACCGAGGTCTTGCGGCGTCCGACGGAAACAAATACTTCTTTTTCGCTCATTCTAAACCTTGATGTTAAAATTCAAAGGGTTGGGGCTGCTGGGCGTTGTGGGGATGTTCTTCACCCTTGTATACGTGCAGCTTGAGGAGGATATCCCTGGCAAGCTTGTTGCCGGGCAACATGCCTTTTACGGCGTTCTGGATAATGAACTCGGGCCTGCGTGCGCGGAAGTCTGAAAGCTTCACATATTTTTCGCCGCCGACAAAACCGCTGTAGAACATATATTCTTTGCGGTCTTCTTTCTTGCCCGTTACACGCACCTTCTCCGCGTTAATTACTACGACATGGTCGCCGCAGTCTACGTGCGGGGAATAAATTGGCTTATGACGGCCGCGCAGTACGTTAGCAATCTTTACTGCCAGACGACCCAGCACTTGGTCTTTTGCATCGACCACATACCACTGTCTAACTTGCTCTTCTTTCTTGGCTATTGTAGTTTTCATCGTTTAAAGAAAAGTTGGGTAATTTAGATTTTACACCCAACTCGTCAACCTTTTTTTTAAACTTTTAGTGAATTTTTGTTTATGTGCATATAACAACGCCCCGAAGGTGCAGAGAAGTTTCGGGTTTGGCAAGGCGCCTGAAGAGCGTTTATATTTATTGGTTACTAAAAAGACTCATTCTCTTGTTCGCGTCGAGCTTTTTTAAGCGCTCTGCGCCAAAAAGTTTATCGTATTTCTCTATGTCCTTGTTGCGCATGACTATAAAAACGCGCTTGCCGGATGCCAAAAGCGCCTTTAGTTCTGCCTGACTCTCTATATAGCGATGCGTATGCATTGCCTCTTCGCGCTTAAAGCCGAAGCTTTGCTCTTCGGGCACACCCCAAACATAAACCGGACTGCCCAGCCAAACGGGCATATCTTGAGAGTTGCCGTAGTCCATAAGCAGCACCGCGTCGCCCGCAGACATTTGCCCCTTTATGACCTTCGCAAACTCTTGAGAATCGGGACGCTGAAACAGCGCGCCCACAAAATCAAACGTCGCCGCAAAGACGCACCATGCAATAAAAATAGAAAGCAAAGCCCCCTTCGGCTTATTTCCCCTTATGTCGCGCAGGGCAAATATCCCGCCTATCAAAAGCGCGACGCTCAAAACCGCAAAGACCGCAATCCCGTAAGACGCGTCTTCAAGCTGCACCCTGCCCTTGGCCTCCAAAATCATATAAACAGGCACGGCGCAAATGCCTGCAAGCACCGCAAAGCCGCCCAAAATTTTAACTGCGGTTCTGATTTCCTGCGCGCGGTTGGCCTTCCAAACTTTTGAAATCCATGAAGCCGTTATTACCGCAAGCGCGGGGAATATCGGCAGCACATAGGGTATGAGCTTTGAGCTTGAAACAGAAAAGAATAATACGATGAAAATCGCCCATATCGTCAAAAACAGCCCCTGCGGATTGTTTGCGCGCGCATTGTTAAAGCCGCCCGCAAAAGCGCTCTTAAAGGCCTGCGGCAGGGCAAAAGCCCACGGCAAAAACCCAAGCGGCGCCACTATAAAAAAGAAATAGAAAGGCTGTGCGCGCTGACTGGTTGCGGGGTCTATGTAGCGCAAAAAATGCTCATGCACCACGTAATACCATAAAAAACCCTGCCCGTCGTGAGAGGCCGTAAAAAACTCTACCCCGCCGCCTGCGGGGTTTGCAAGCGCCGCCAATATGTGCCAAGGCGCGGTAATCGCAAAAAATATCAATATGCCGAGCGCCGTCCACAAAAGGTCTGAAGGCGCAAAGTGTTTTAAGAAGCGCCAAGGCCCCGCAACAAAGGCAAATAAGAATATCACCGCCGCGGGTATAAGCACCGCCATAAAGCCCTTGCTTAAAAGCGCCAAAGCCGCAAAGGCAAAAAAGATTAAAATCCAAACGCCGCGCGCAACGTTTTGCTTCTGCCTGTATGCCAATATAAACGCAAACAGCGCGCCCGATAAAAACACCGCAAGCGGCATATCCATGGTCACTATGTGCGCCATTCCCAGATATAGCCCGCAAGTGCCCAGCAAGAACGCCGCAATCAGCCCCGTGCGGCGGCTGCCGTAAAGCAGGCGCCCCGCGACGTAGGTTAAAAGTACGCCCAAGCTTGCAAAAATCGCATTGGGCAGACGCGCCGATACGCGGTTGACGCCGAAAGCCTTTATAGACGCCGCCTGCGCCCAGTAAAAAAGCGGGGGCTTGTAAAAATATTCCACGCCGTTGAGACGCGGCGTAACCCAGTCGCCGCTTTGCGCCATCTCTCGGGGTATTTCCGTATAGCGGCCCTCATCGGGGTTTGCGAGGGGGCGCACAAAGGCAAAGCCCAAGTATAAAAACATGAAGAGCGCCGCCAGCATAAGCAGATCGCGCGCCCATGAATTGTCTTTTTTATTTATCACTTTTCAGTTTATTTAGTTGAGCCCAATTTTATCCGCACTTTACCCGAGGTCTAGTCGAAACGCTCCCAATCAATTTTAATCTAATAATCTGAGCCTGAATCAAGTCTGGGCGGTTCCGCAGTCAAGTAGAAGTTGTTCCGTATTTTTAAGTCGGAGTTGCTCCGTATTTAACTATGAAGCCGCCTTGCGGTTAAGTCGGATTTGAATTTAATTTGCCATCCGCCTTGCGGATGTTCAAGGAAATTATATTTTAGAGTCTTTGCGCGCAATTTCGTTCAAAAAAAACGCCCCCCCCATCCCTCTACATATAAACAACTAAGATACTTAGTTGTAACTTTAATATTAAGATACAATTTTGTATTATTGACTTTTTGGGCGTTAAGAAATTTATTTTCAAACTCATAACTCCGACAGGTCGGATTATAAACATACGACTAAACATACAATATACAGACAATACGATGAACAAATATGTAGCCAAAGTCTTGAATGACTTAAAGATGAAACAACCATGGGAAAAAGAGTTCTTGCAGGCCTGCGAAGAGGTCATGCTCTCTTTGAGCCCGGTTTTGGACAGAGACGCAAAATATGAAAAATATAAGATTCTGGAGCGCGTCAGCGAACCGGAACGCGTCATAATGTTTCAGGTGCCATGGACGGACGATGCCGGCGAAATAAGGGTGAATCGCGGCTACAGAATTCAGTTTAACAGCGCCATAGGCCCCTACAAGGGCGGTTTGCGCTTTCATCCGTCGGTAAACCAAAGCGTGCTTAAATTTTTGGGGTTTGAGCAGGTGTTTAAAAACTCTCTGACCACCCTGCCCATGGGCGGCGCAAAAGGCGGCGCCGACTTTGACCCCAAGGGCAAGTCCGACAATGAAGTGCGCAACTTCTGCAACGCATTTATGAGGGAACTTTACCGCCACATAGGCCCTTCTACGGACGTGCCCGCGGGCGACATAGGCGTAGGCGGCCGCGAAATCGGCTATCTCTTCGGGCAATATAAAAGGATAGTCAATTCTTACGACAGCGTGCTTACGGGCAAGGGCCTCAACTGGGGCGGAAGTTTGATACGCCCCGAGGCCACGGGCTACGGCAATGTCTACTTTGCGCAAGAAATGCTCAAAGCGCGCGGAGAATCTATAGAGGGCAAGACCGCCCTTGTATCGGGTTCCGGCAATGTTGCGCAATATACGGTTGAAAAGTTAAACCAGCTCGGGGCAAAAGCGCTTACGCTTTCGGACTCCGACGGCACAATTTACGACCCCGACGGCATAGACCAAGAAAAGCTCGGCTTCGTTATGCGCCTCAAGAACGTGAAGCGCGGGCGCATTGCTGAATATGCCGACAAATTCAAAGGCTCTAAATACCTTGAGGGCAAGAGGCCGTGGGGTGTTGCAAAAGCCTATATGGCGCTGCCTAGTGCCACGCAAAACGAAATTGACGGCGCGGACGCGCGCGCACTTGCGGAAAGCGGCATAAAGCTCGTAGCGGAAGGCGCCAATATGCCATCAACCCCCGAAGCCATTGAGACCTACCTTGCAAACGGCATACTTTATGCGCCGGGCAAAGCGTCAAACGCGGGCGGCGTAGCAACCTCGGGGCTTGAAATGTCGCAAAACGCGATTCGCTACTCTTGGACGCGCGAAGAGGTAGATCTTAAGCTGCACGCCATTATGCGCAGCATACACAAGACCGCCTACCAGACGGCCGAGGAATACGGCACACCCGGCAACTATATGAACGGCGCGAATATCGCCGGATTTAAAAAGGTTGCCGACGCCATGATAGACCAAGGACTCTGAGCCGCTTTTTTTTAAAGCGCCCTTTTGCGAAAAAATGCGAAAGGGCGTTTTTTTTCTTTACAAAATTCCGATAAACGCCATAAATACGCACATAAATTATGGTACACGCTTCTTCAGCTTTTTCTTGGTGGCGCGACTCGTCAAATATTCAGGCGGGTGGTTTTCTTGCGCGCACATGCTAAATGCAGAAAGGCAAATAAAATCCATAAAAAAAGAGATTACCCGCAAACGGGTAATCTCTTTTTTTTTTAAACTTAACTTTTTAAAATACCACGATGACAAACAGCACTTATAAAAGAACCCAAAACGGCTACTACGGACAGTTCGGCGGCGCGTTTATACCGGAAATCTTGCACAAGGTTGTCGACGACCTTCAAAAAGCTTATTTAAGCGCCATGGAAGACCCGTCTTTCAAGCGAGAGTTTGACTCTTACTTGCGCGACTATGTGGGCCGCCCCAGCCCCCTTTACTTTGCCAAGCGTTTAAGCCAAAGATACGGCGCAAAAATCTATATCAAGCGCGAAGACTTAAACCACACGGGCTCTCACAAAATCAACAACACCCTAGGCCAGATACTTTTGGCTAGGCGCATGGGCAAAACGCACATAATTGCGGAGACGGGCGCGGGTCAGCACGGCGTTGCAACTGCAACGGTATGCGCGCTTATGGATATGCCCTGCAAAGTCTTCATGGGCTCTACCGACGTTGCGCGCCAGATGCCCAATGTGGAGAAGATGCGCATGCTGGGCACGGAGGTCATACCCGTAGAAAGCGGCAATAAGACCCTTAAAGACGCCACGAACGACGCCATACGCTACTGGTGCTGCCACCCGCAGGACACTTATTACATAATAGGCTCAACCATAGGCCCCCACCCTTATCCCGAGATGGTGGCGCGCTTCCAATCGGTAATAAGCGAGGAAATCAAGATACAGCTGAAGCTCGCCGAAGGCCGCGAGAATCCCGACTGCGTAATAGCTTGCGTAGGCGGCGGCAGCAACGCGGCGGGCGCTTTCTACCACTTCATGGACGAGCCCGACGTAAAGCTTATAGCCGCAGAGGCCGGCGGGCTGGGCGTAGAGACCAATATGACTGCGGCCACCATGAAGCTCGGCAAAGTCGGGGTACTGCACGGCACGCGCACCTACGTCATACAAGACGAGGACGGACAGATTGTGGAACCCTATTCTATTTCCGCCGGCTTGGATTATCCGGGTATAGGCCCCCTGCACGCTTGCTTGGCCAGCGTTGGGCGCTCGCAGGTAATCGCCGTCAATGACGACGAGGCGCTGAAAGCGGCCTTCATGCTCACAAAGACAGAGGGCATCATCCCCGCGCTGGAATCGGCGCACGCGGTAGCCGTGCTTGAAAAGAAAAGCTTCAAGCCCGACGAAGTTGTGGTCGTAAACCTCTCGGGGCGCGGCGACAAAGACATGGACACCTATCTTAAATACGCGGCAACTTTAAAGGACTGATATGCACAAGCTCTACGTAAACCGCACAACCGTCCCCGGCGACCTGCAAACGCCCGTGGGCATATACCTTAAGGTAAGAGACCTATATGAACAGTCGGCGCTGCTTGAAAGTTCAGACTTTCACACGTCGCAAAACAGCTTCTCTTTCATAGGCGTAAAACCCATAGGCCGCTTCTGCGTGCAAAACGGCAAAATATCGTGCGCGTATCCCGACGGCACGCTTAAAGAAAAGCCCATAGAAGATAAGAACACCCTTGCCGACGCGCTTGACGCCTATCTGAATTCATACCACGTAATAGGCGGCGATAACGCGCGCATAAACGGACTTTTCGGCTATACGGCGTATGACGCCGTAGAGCATTTTGAAAGCGTATCCGTAAATAAAAAACGCGGCTTTGAAGACGTGCCCGATATGCTCTACATACTCTACAAGTTCATCATAATCGTAGACCACTTTAAGAATGAGCTTACTATAGTTGAAAACTGCCTGCAAAACGAACGCTCGGGCATAGAAGACTTGGTGGGCGTAATTAACAACAACAACATCGCGCAATACAAGTTTGAGGCTGCGGGCGAGATTTCTTCAAGCGCAAGCGACGATGAATATATGGACATGGTGCGCAAGGGCGTAAAGCACGCGCTGCGCGGCGACGTATTTCAGATAGTTCTTTCGCGGCGCTTTGAACGCGCCTTCAAGGGCGACGACTTTAACGTGTACAGGGCGCTGCGCCGCGTAAACCCCTCGCCGTATCTGTTTTACTTTGACTTTGGGGCGTTTCGCATTTTCGGCTCATCCCCCGAGACCCACCTGCGCGTGGAAAACGGCAGGGCATACATAGATCCGATTGCCGGAACCTTCAGGCGCACGGGCGACGACGAGCGCGATTCCGGCCTTGCGGCGCGCCTGCTTGAAGACCCCAAAGAAAATTCAGAACACATCATGCTTGTGGATTTGGCGCGCAACGACCTTAGCCGCAATGCCGGCGATGTGCGCATAGAGTTCTTAAAGCAGATACAATATTACTCCCACGTAATCCACATGGTTTCAAGGGTAAGCGCAAAGATAGAGCCCGACCTAAACACGATAAAGCTCTTTGCCGACACCTTCCCCGCCGGCACTTTAAGCGGCGCGCCAAAGGTGCGCGCAATGCAGCTTATTGACGAGATAGAGCCGCATAACCGCGGCGTGTACGGCGGCTGTATCGGCTACATAGGCTTTGACGGCAGCCTTAATCAGGCAATCACTATACGCACTTTCTTAAGCCATTCCGACAAGCTTTACTTTCAGGCGGGGGCGGGCATAGTGGCCGCCTCAAAGCCCGAAAACGAGCTGCAGGAAGTCAACAACAAGCTCGGCGCGCTCGTAAAGGCGATAGACTGCGCCTCTGAAATTTCAAGGTAGAACCCCATTATGAAAATTCTCATTTTCGACAACTACGACTCCTTCACTTACAACATAGTCCATGCGGTGAAGGCGCTCGGCTACGGCGCCAAGCTCGAGGTGCACAGGAACGACAAAATTGCCCTAGAAGACATCAAGCGCTTTGACAAAATCATATTGTCGCCGGGGCCCGGCATACCGTCTGAAGCGGGCATATTGCAGCCGCTAATAAGGGAATACGCGCCCTCAAAAAGCATATTCGGCGTATGCCTGGGAGAGCAAGCCATAGGCGAAGTTTTCGGCGGCAGGCTTGAAAACTTAAAAGACGTATACCACGGCGTGAGCACGCCCATAATAATCAAGGACGAAGACTATATTTTCAAGGGCTTGCCCCATACTTTCGAAGCCGGCAGATACCACTCTTGGATAGTTGCAAAAGAGGGCTTGCCCGCTTGCATAAAGGTAACGGCCGAAGATGCGCAAGGCGCGGTCATGGCGTTGCGCCATGTTTCTTACGACGTGCGCGGCGTGCAGTTCCACCCCGAAAGCGTGCTTACGCCGCTTGGTATAAACATAATATCAAACTGGCTTAAGGCGTAAAGCCGCATTATGAAAGAGACACTCAACAAACTTTTCGAGCATGAAAGCCTCTCCAGAGAGCAGGCAAAAATCATACTTACGAACATCGCAAACGGGCTTTATAACGACAGCCAGCTTGCGGCCTTTATGACGGTTTTTCTGATGCGCGCAATCACCACCGACGAGCTTGCGGGCTTCAGGGACGCCATATTGGAAAAGCGCGTGAACATAGATTTGAAGGCCTATAACGCCATTGACATAGTGGGCACGGGCGGCGATGGCAAAAACACTTTCAACATCTCTACGGCAACTTGCTTTGTGCTTGCGGGTGCGGGCTACAGGGTGGTCAAGCACGGCAACTACGGCTCAAGCTCCGTCAGCGGCGCGTCAAACGTGCTTGAAGAGCACGGCGTAAAATTCAGCGCGGAATCAGGACGCCTGCGCCGCAGTCTTGAAGAAAGCGGTGTGGCATACCTGCACGCGCCGCTTTTCAGCCCCGCGCTTAAAAGTGTCGCGCACGTGCGCAAGGCGCTGGGGGTGCGCACGTTTTTTAATATGCTCGGCCCCCTCGTAAACCCCGTGCAGCCAAGCTGCCAGATGCTTGGCGTATATAACCTCAAGCTTGCGCGCCTTTATAAATATATCTACCAAGAAAGCGGCACGCGCTACGCCATAGTGCATTCTCTCGACGGATATGACGAAATTTCTTTGACAGCGCCCTTCAAGGTTTTGTCAAACGGGTTTGAGGCCGTTTATAAGCCCGCCGACTTGGGTTTTGAAACCGCAAAACAGTCTGACCTATACGGCGGCGAAACCCCCAAAGACGCCGCAAAAATCTTTGACGCCGTGCTTGAAGGCACCGCAAAGCCCGCACAGATAAACGCTGTTTTGGCAAACGCCGCCTTCGCAATCTGCACGCTGGACAAATCTTTAAACGTAAAAGCCGCGCTAGGAAAAGCCAAAGAATCCGTAACTAGCGGCGCGGCCGCAGCAGCCTTCAAAAAATTCCTAAACCTAAACTCATAAGCGCATGGACATACTTAAAAAAATTCTAGAAACCAAGCGCGCCGAAGTTGAAAAAGCCAAAACGCGCATCACGCAAAACGCGCTGCTTTCAAGCGCGCAAGCGTTGCGCCCAACCGTAAATATGCGCGAAAGCCTTGAGGCCAAGGCCTGCGGAATCATTGCGGAATTCAAACGCAAGTCGCCGTCAAAGGGTTTCATTTATGAAAACGCCCCCTGCCCGCCAATAGTAAAAGGCTACGCAGAAAGCGGCGCGGGCGCTTGCTCTATACTCACCGACGAGCATTACTTCGGCGGCTCTCTGTGCGACCTTATGATGGCGCGCAAAGAAGTTGCACTGCCGCTTTTGCGCAAAGACTTTGTCATAGACTTTTACCAAATTGCCGAAGCGCGCGCCTGCGGCGCCGACGCAATACTGCTCATCGCCGCAGCCTTGAGCCGCGCGCAATGCGCGGAGCTTGCCGAATGCGCGCGCGGACTAAATTTGCAGACGCTCTTGGAGATTCATTCCTACGATGAGCTTAAATACGCAAACCCCTTCATAGACATGCTCGGCGTAAACAACCGCAACCTCTCGACGTTTGAGACCGAAATTAAAACCTCTTTGGACCTTTCAAAATATATCCCCAAAGAATTTCTGAAGGTTTCGGAAAGCGGCATAAGCTCTATGAACACCGTGCGCATGCTGCAAGAATCGGGCTACCGCGCATTTTTAATCGGTGAAAATTTTATGCGCACCGACAACCCCGCGCGCGCTTTAAAAGATTTTTTGGCAAGTTAAGATGGCGTTAAAAATCAAAGTCTGCGGGATGGCGGATTCCGAAAATATCTCGGAAATTGCGGCGCTGCGCCCCGATCTAATGGGCTTTATATTCTTTGAAAAATCAAAGCGCTGCGCGCGCGCGCTTAACCCGTCCGTCACGCAAGCGTTGCCGGTTTGCATTGAGAAGGTCGCGGTTTTCGTAAACGCAAGCGCAGACGAAATTTTAAAGACCGCGCAAAAGTACGGCATTAAAACCTTGCAGCTACACGGCGACGAAACCCCCGAATTTTGTAAAACTCTCAGGCAAAACGGATATAAAATAATAAAGGCCTTCGGGGTTCGGACGGCAGAAGATTTAAAACCCGTCAAAGCCTACGCGGGCTCTATAGACCTGGCGCTTTTAGACACCAAGTGCGAAGCGCGCGGCGGCAGCGGCGCAAAGTTTGACTGGAACGTTTTAAAGAACGCAGACATCGTTATGCCCTTTTATTTAAGCGGCGGCATCGCTTTGGAAGACGCCTGCGCAATCAAAGCGCTTGCCGTAAAAAACCTTGTAGGCGCGGATATCAACAGCCTCTTTGAAAACGCGCCGTCCATACTTAAAGACACACAGAAAATTTCAAAATTCATAAAGATATTAAGGAGTCAAAATGAACAGGATTAAGAATCTTTTTAAGACAAAAACAAGAAACGTCCTCTCGGTATATTTTACCGCGGGCTTCCCCAAGTTGGAAGACACCGCCGAAATTGTAAAAGAACTGGAGGCGCAGGGCATTGACATGATAGAGCTCGGCGTGCCGTTCTCAGACCCGATGGCCGACGGCCCCGTGATACAGCAAAGCTCAACCGCCGCGCTTAAAAACGGCATGAGTCTGAAAAAACTTTTCAGCCAGATTAAAGACATACGCAAATCCGTCAAAATACCGCTCGTTCTGATGGGCTACCTAAACCCCTTTGCGCAATACGGCATTGAAAAACTTTTTGCCGATTGCAAAGAAACGGGCGTTGACGCCATAATCATACCCGACTTGCCCTTCGACGAATATATGCAAAACTACAAGCCGCTCTGCGAAAAATACGGCGTGGATTTGATAATGTTGATAACCCCCGAAACTTCGCAAGAGCGCATAAAGCTTATAGACGAAAACTGCGGCGGATTTATCTACATGGTTTCGGCGGCGGCAACCACGGGCGCGCGCAGCGGCTTCGGAGAAGAGCAAATCGCATACTTTGACCGCATAAACGGCATGCGTTTGAATCATCCGCGCTTGATAGGTTTCGGCATATCAAACAAGGCCACCATGGGCGACGCCTGCAAATACGCTGGCGGCGCGATAGTAGGCAGCTTCTTTATAAAATGCCTGTCTGAAGAGCCGACCATTAAGGATGCCGTATCAAAGCTCGTCGCGGCGTTGCGCTGATTTATGCCGCACATCAATAAAAACGCGGAGGGATTCTTCCGCGTTTTTTTGCGCCTTAAAATGAGGCGCGGTCTTTTAACTTGCGGCGCGCACGGCCTTATTTAAAGGCGGCAAAAAAGAGCCGCTTAAAAATCAGTCTTCGGAATCTTTTGTGTCTATCTCAAAGCCGTGCATTTTATCGGGGCGCTTGGCCGTAAAAACCTTGTATAGGCACCACGCAAAAAGCGCCGTGAAAGAGCCCGTAGCCAAAATAAAGGTAAACCAACCGCCTATAGTCATCGGTCGTCCTCCTTACCGAGTTTATTGTATTTTTTTGACGCCGCAAGCAGCATGGCAAAAAACAAAAACAGCGTTATCATAATGGCCATGCAGATGCGAGCAACCGTATTGCCGCCGCCCTCAAAGCCGAGTATGTCGGACACATACTTGCTGTTTGCGCCCACCCCTAACCCGAAAAGTTCCTTGGCTATCCACGCCGAGAATACCGCAATCAAGATAAAGGGCGTCACACAACTTAAAATTATGCTCGTAAATTTGGGCAGCTTTATGATTGAAGCGTAGTTTGCAAGCTCTACCCCGCGGCGCGCGCCCATCACCCATGCAAAGAGGCAAACTTGTATCATTGCAAAAACATAGACGGCAACCTGCCCCATCCAAAAGTCAAAAGTGTCCATAGCCTTTAGGTCTTTTGAAAAATATACCACAAAACCCGATATGAAAAACGTTATCACACCCAAAAGTAACGTAGAAGCCTTGCGCCCCACATTCATGGCCTCTTCTATGAAGGCTATGCCCGGCTGCAGCATAGATAAAGAGCTTGTGACGGCCGCAAGATAAAGCAGAAAGAAAAACAGAAATCCGAAGAACGCGCCCAAGGGTATCTGCGCAAAGAAAAGCGGCAGCACCCTAAAGCCCAAGTCAAAAAGGCTCAGACCCGCGCCCATCACGCCGCTTACGCCGAAGAACGCCACCGCCGCAGGCACCGTGATAAGACCGCCGAGACACACTTCGCAAAACTCGTTTGCCGAAGAGCTGGTGACGGCGCTCAAAACAATGTCGTCGCGCTTTTTTAAATAGCTTGCGTAAGTCATGATAGCGCCAAACCCAACCGTAAGGCTGAAGAAAACCTGCCCTGCGGCCGCTATCCAAATAGAGGGGTTAAGCAGCTGCTCAAAAACGGAAATTTCGCGGATGCGCAAGTTGGCGGCACCCGAAGCCCGCGCGGCTTCGACTTTTTTTTGCGCTGCGTTTGTATCGATGTCGCCGACGAGGCGCGAAGCCTCAACCCAATTGTCGCCCGCCGATTTTTCTTCAAGTACGACCTTCACGGGGTTCCACATAAAGCCCAGCCCCTGGTTTATGCTGCGCTCGGGATGCTCTGGCGCAACATTCCCCAATGTCATCACGCGTATTACCAATATGATTGCAATAAGCACAAGAGTGGGCATGGCGTATTTGCAAAAAAACTCTATGCCCTTTGAAACGCCCCTGTATATCAGGCAAAAATTAAGCGCGAAAGAAAACGCGAAATATATCGCAACCTTGTCCCACCCAAAACCCAGCGCCGAGCCGTCTTTTGCCGCACCTATAAAATTGCCGAAGAAATCTCCGGCCTCGGCAATGCTGTTAAATTGAAGACCGCCCGCCGCAAAGTTTACGGCGTAACCAAGACACCAAGACTCTATGTAAATATAGTAGCAATAAATAATAGTCGTAAGCAGCACGCCTAAGATGCCCGCATATTTAATATTCTTCCAGGGGCATATCTGCGCAATTAGCCCCGGCGGAGAGTTGAACCCGCGAGAGCCGCCGTGGCGTCCTATTGTCCACTCCACAATGGCGATAGGAAGCCCCAGCAAAAAAAAAGAAATCACATAGGCTATCATGAAAGAGGCGCCGCCGTACATGGCAACCTGCCCGGGGAATTTTAAAAAGTTGCCCAAGCCCACGGCGCTGCCCGCAACCGCGAGGATTACCCCGAGACCCGACGACCAGTTTTCTTTACCCTTAAGTGCCATTGTTTTGCGGATTTAAATGCGCCGCGCATATTTTTTATTTAAAATGCAAAGCCCGCGCATTTACAATATAGTTTTTAAAAAAAATCTGTCGACGGACATTTTTGGCAAAAAAAATACCCCCTTAAAAGGGGGCGTATTTTTATAAAAAGTAGAAGGCCGCCGCTATTATTGCGGTTGGCGGCAAGGCCGAGAAAAAGAGCTGCAGGGGCGATATGCCCTCTTTGTAATAGCGCTTTAAAATTGAGAGCGCCGCGGGATTGGGCGCGTTTGCGATTACCGTAAGGCCGCCGCCCGTCACGGCACCCGCAACAACTATATACTGCATATACGCGCTGAAATTTGGCACCATGCTGGCAAGATAGGTAATTGCGGCGTTGTCGTTAAAGGCCGTAAGAAATATGGCTCCAAAGAAGAGCGGCCCTTCAGAAAGCCTGCCTAAAATCGGCTCTATCCACCAAGCCTGCAAGCTGCCGTGCGTAACCAAGCCCGCAAGAAAGAAGCCCACCAGTATGGGCGTCTTGACATTGACGCCGTATTGATACTGCCTTGTGGCGCTTGTAAATGCGAGAAAGAATAAAAACGCCAGCATGAAAAGCGCGGGATGGTGCAGGGTAAATACCGTAAAGGCCAAAAACGCGATATGGGTAAAAATTACCCATTTGGGGATTTGCTCGTCATATTCGCCGCGGCGCTTGTGGGCGGCGGCCTCGGCGTTGAGCTTTTTGAATTCCGACTTAAACATCATGTAGTAAAGCCCGACGCTTAAAAGTATACCCAGCCAAGCCTTCCAACCGAAATGCACAAACATAAACGGCGTATCCCACTCCCAAATTTTGGCCACCATCAAGACCGGGGGTGCGGCAAAATGCGTAAGCGTGCCGCCGGCAGAAATTGTTGTAAGCAGAAGCCCCAGAGTGGCATATTTAAAAGGCGTGGAGGGCTTGAGCTCGTAAAACTCCCTGAATAAAAGCATGGCGCATATCGTGATTGCCGCAGGCTCGGTAATAAAAGAGCCGAGTATGGGGCCGACCGCAAATATAGCAACCCACCAAGCCGCCGGTGTGCTTTTGCCTATCTTTGCAAACAAGTGTATGACGTGCCCCGCAAAATATATTACGGGCTTTGTGGCCGCAATACACATGACGATTACCACAAACATAGGTTCGGTATACTTTTGCTGCGTAAAGGCGAGGTTGTCTATGTAGCTTGTAACGCCGCTCCAACCGTAAAAATAAGCGAATAGCAAAAAGAGAGGTATGAGCCAAATGCCGAAGACCGCCTCAACTTCTCCCAAATAATGGCAGGCGGTTGCCCTGAAACTCACGGGCAGCTCGCCCCTGGGGAATTTTGCGCCGTAGGCAATGGCCACTTTAAGTTCTTCCTCATGCCTAAGCTCAAGCCTATGAGCAAGCCTGTTAAAGAAGCCCACAGAAAATGTGTGGATAATCGCAAGCAAAAAGATTAACGACGCCCAAAAGTTGAAAGGCGCATAGCGCACCCTTGACGACAGAACCTCCCAAAGCGATTTTATACCGCCGTCGCCGTAGGCCTCTACGGGAATGGGGTATTTTAGGGCAACTTCGCCGCCGGCCGCAAAAACGGACGGCGCTGCAAATGCCAAAGCCGTAAACGAGAGAATAAGCGCAATCTTAGGGATATTCATCATTGTTCAGTTATTGGCTTAAACAGATTTTGCGAAACTTAGACAAGGATTTTCGAAAAACACCCGACACAGGCGATATGCCCCCTGCCCAGTTTTTACAAAGAAAAGCGCGCGCCAAAAAGGCCCGCGCATAAAAGTTAAAAGATTTGAAAACCCAGGGTGCAAAAGCACCCGCAACGAGCCGCAAGGTGCGCGTAATTTACGAAGAATAGGTATGCTTACGTGTTTTGACATTGGCGTTAAAAGACTGCATAACCCATAAAGCGCCGCGCGCAAAAATAGGTTATTAAAGTTTTAAACAGAGCAAAAAAAAGAAGTTTTTTATACTCTTATTTATTACTTAATCGCCAAAAAAAAATTTGCTTTAAGCAAAAGCCTTAATGCGCGCAAGACGTAAAAAAGAATTGAGAAAATCCCCGATTCTTTAAATTAAACAATAAATATCCGCAAGAACAAGCTGCGTCACCCCAAAAGAAGAGCCGCAATAAAAGGATGTTTGGGCGCAATGCGCTTAGGCTTCAGAAGGGCATTGAAAAAGCGCTTTGGAAGCGTCAGCAGATTAACTGCATCCGCCGTCAAAGCGCTTTTTACAAACGGAGTATCAAACCTACCCAATTCGCCTAGTCTGTGAGAAGCGACTTACCCGTCATCTCTGCGGGCGCCTTTAAGCCGAGCATTTGCAGGAGAGTGGGCGCTATATCGCCAAGGGCGCCGCCGTCTTGACGCAGGTGCTTACCCTGCATGCCGTCGCCGTAGAGGACTACTTCGACGGGGTTGAGGGTGTGGCGGGTGTGGGCTTCATGAAGCTCGGGCTCATAAAGCTGGTCTGAGTTGCCGTGGTCGGCGGTGACGAGCATGGCAGAGCCTGTGGCGTCAACGGCCTTGGCGATTCTTTCAACGCATTTGTCTACGGCTTCAACGGCCTTGATGGCGGCGGGCTCATTACCCGTGTGGCCCACCATGTCGCCGTTTGCGAAGTTTACGACTATGAGGGCGTATTTCTTAGACTCTACGGCCTTTACGACGGCGTCGCAGACGCCGTAGGCGCTCATTTCCGGCTTTTGGTCGTAAGTCTGCACGTCTCTGGGCGATTCTATCAAAACGCGGTCTTCGCCGCGGAAAGGTTCTTCGCGATAGTCGTTAAAGAAGAATGTAACGTGCGCGAATTTTTCAGTTTCCGCACACCTGAGCTGGGTGAGCCCGAGGTTGCTTAAATATTCGCCCAAAATGTTTTTCATCTTGGGGGGCTTGGGGAAAAGCACGTTGGGACAAAGGCCCGTTTCATACTCTGTCATGGTAGAGAAGAATATGTCTAGCTTTTCGCCGCGTTCAAACCCCTTGAAAGAGTCGTCAATAAAGGCGCGGGTAATTTCTCTCGGACGGTCGCCGCGGAAATTGAAAAATATGACGGCGTCGCCGTTTTTGATGCGGCCTATGGGTTTTGAATCTTCTTGCACCCAAGTGGGGACTATAAATTCATCGCCCGTCATGTTAGAGCTTGCGGGGTTTGCGTAATAATGCGTGAAGGCGTCCTCGGGATTTGTGACGGAAAATTCCGCAGCTTTGCCGACCAAACAGTCATAAGCTTTCTTTACCCTGTCCCAACGCTTGTCCCTATCCATAGCCCAGAAACGGCCTATGATTGAGGCAACTTTGCCGACGCCGTATTCTTTCATTTTGCCTTCGACTTCTTTTATGAAAGCAAGACCGCTGGTGGGCGGGGTGTCGCGCCCGTCGGTGAAGGCGTGCAAAAAGACTTTTGAATATTTTCTGTCCGCGCAAATCTTTATAAGCGAGTAGAGGTGGTGCAACATTGCGTGCACGCCGGCGTCGCTGCAAAGACCCATGAGGTGCAGGCTGCCGCCCGCGTCCATAGTCTCGAATATCTTTTTAAGCACGTCGCTTGAAAGTATGGAGCCCGTCGCAAAGCCTTTGTCTATGCGGACAATTTCTTGGTCTACGATGCGGCCTGCGCCTATGTTTTGGTGGCCCACTTCGCTATTGCCCATTATGCCTTGGGGCAACCCTACTGCGAGGCCGCAAGCCTGAATCTCGGTGCGCGGCCAGTTTTTGGAAAGGCTCCTGCTGAAGGGTATGTCGGCCTGCTTGATGGCGTTATATTTGTCGAGCGAGGCGTCGTGATTTTCGCCCCAGCCGTCCCTGATTACAAGAACTACGGGTCTTTTGATGGTGCTGCTCATAAAAGTAATATTTCGGCATATTAGAGGGGCAAATTTAGGTAAATCGCAAGCTTTTTCACACCGCCGAAGGCGCACTGCGCAAAGGCGGGACAAATAAAAGCGGCCTTAAGGGCAAAACCTTAACGCCGCAGTTAAAAAAGGGACGGATTTTCTTAAAGCTTATCGCCCTCGCGGCGGCCG